>Ga0163161_10000130_pt1 | contig 70533 bp, 53 predicted proteins | sample S45metaG_FD_129847 | JGI IMG/M metagenome (GOLD analysis project Ga0163161, IMG submission 129847) | Switchgrass rhizosphere microbial communities from Kellogg Biological Station, Michigan, USA - S4-5 metaG | ecosystem: Host-associated > Plants > Roots > Rhizosphere > Soil | place: USA... | reverse complement strand
TCAAGGATTTTTCCACAACGGAAATGAAGATGGATCTATATCGTCATTTCCTGAAGTGCAACGAAATGGATAAATCTTTTCTAAGAATATAGGTGGTCTGTGGGGACACAGACCACGGGGATTAGTCGAAATGACGATCTTATCTATAATTTCCAATCTGGTCTTTCGAAGTGGCAGGTATAACCGTAAGGGTTTTTCTGTAAATAATCCTGGTGTTCTTCTTCCGCATTCCAGAAATCTGTTTCAGGTACCACCTCGGTTACAATTTTGCCAGGCCATTTACCAGAAGCATCCAACTCGGCAATTAATGCGTTTGCGGTATTTTTCTGTTCTTCACTATTGTAAAAAATAGCTGAGCGGTACGAGGTGCCCACATCATTTCCTTGCCTGTTGCGTGTGCTCGGATCATGGATCTGGAAGAAGTATTCTAATAATTTGCGGTAGGTTAAAACAGTTGGATCAAAGGTAACTTCAATGGCTTCGGCATGTGTGCCATGGTTCCGGTAAGTGGCATTGGGAACATCACCACCAGTATATCCTACTACGGTAGAGGTAACACCTGGGTAATGACGGAGCAGTTCTTCTACTCCCCAAAAGCAGCCGCCTGCAAGAATGGCTTTTTCAGTATTCATATATCTTCCTTTTTTTGATTAATAAAGATACAACGAAGATGTGTAAAGGGAAAGTAAAGAAGGGTGGCTATTTAATTGTATGATTTCGCAGTATATGTTAAAAGCACAATAAAATCACAAGCTCTCCATTTCCTGATTTCAATATACAAACAATTCCGTTTTCGGTCGGTGAGACACCAACCGATAGAATAAATTAAAAAGCACCAATTTTATTTGGAGCGCAGGGCCTGTACTGAACAGGAAGTTTCTTCCCGTCTTTCGCTTTTACGCTTCGCTTCCTCGTGCCTCGTCGCTGCAGGGTAACGCGTCAGCCGGGGCTAAGGGGGTACTGCGGCATTTCATTTGTGAGTTTGCAGGGGCACCAACCTTTGTTTATAAACCCGACAGCAGCGGCAGCCTCCTCCCGATTTTACATCGGGATTCATCGGAGCTATAGCGAATGGCGGGAGGGAGCACCTCCAAGAATCACAGGCCCTCCATTTCCTGACTTCAATATACAAACAATTCCGTTTTCGATCGGTGAGATACCAACCGATAGGACGAAATGTTATTTATTGTTGAGCTTGCCGCGAGACGCCAAACGCTACCTGCCAACCGCAAAATCCATAAAATTTACATTGTTTTTGTGCGAAGAACTTACGGCAATTCCCTTATCGGCCTTATCGGTAAAGGTAAAGCCTTCCAGTTCATCCGGTTTATCGGTGTCTATAACTTTGATAACAGATTCCTGGCCGTTAGCGAGCGATTTTTCCAGGTCAAGAAAGGTCAGTCTCCATTTACGTCCTTCAATCTGGTTCTGGATTAAAACTAAAATACCTTTATCGGCAATCCAGTGTAGATTTTGTACCCATGGTGAGCAGGTAAATTTTTTAAAGAGAATTCCCTTTTCACTTGTTTTGTCGGCCTTTGATAAGGCTTCCGGATTGTATAAACGTACTTCATTGGCTTTGTTGCCATAATCGGCTGTTGCAACGAACCATTTGCCTTTGTAATTTACATATTCAGGCCGTGTACCCTGGATACAGGCATCATCTTCAATAGATTTTACCAAATTTCCGTCCAATGTTTTCGTCTTTAAAAACCCTTGCCAGTTGATGCAATTAATTACCGCTTTCCAAATGGTGCCTTCTGCATTTTGCTTTACCGAATTACCCACAAAAGTTGGTAAGCCTTTGTGGTAGGCAATCCCCGTAGGATGTTTGATGATATTTTCGCCTTTAACGGTAAACTTGTATTCCTTGTGCTGATCAATCAAAGAGTCTTTCTGAAGCTGATATTCGCGCATTACACCCACTTCTCTATCGCCGTAAAGGAAATATCTTCCGTTCTGGTGAGAAATACCCTGACAGGCACCTAATGAATCAATTGTAATTGTTTTTGTAATCTTTCCATCTGTTTTATTGTATCTGGCCACAAAAAACATTACGATCAGTATTAAAATAGGATTTAATGTTTTCATAAACTAAGGATCTAAAGGTTCATCAAAATCAATTTGTAAGGATGTGGTATTTAAATAGAATTCAGATTCGGTATCACTTAAACGTTTTCCGTTTTTATAAGGATAGTAGCAGAGTTCTTTTTTGCAACGTTCGGGGAGCAGATTGGTGATATTATAACTCTGCGATTTTACGGTACAGGCTAAACCTGGTTTATCTACTGGCATCCCGTACCTAAACATCAGCCTTGCGCAGTTACGCATGTTGGTGGTGGTATGGCGGGCATGCGGCTCCATGATAATAGCGCTTTCAGGTATCTGAAGGGTTTCCATTAAAAAATTCTTCATTTCGTAGGCTTCGCTGAATTTGGTTTTGTAGGGGTGTACACGTCCGCCCGAAACCACGATAAATGGCGCCATGCCTTTCTGGTATTGCAAGGCTGCTAAGCGGCAACGGATCATTCCGCCAGGACTTAAGGCTACTTCTTTTTCTTCCGGGCCAGCACCCGGAACGAGGATTACGCTGTAAGGATATTTTTTCCAATCTGTTTTCTTGATCTGGTTAACCGCGGCAAGGTTTACACCTTTGGCCATCGGCTCGTAATCAGCAGCTTCCTGGCGTTCGTTCAGCTCTAAAGCTTCCAATGCAAATAACATGGCAGGTTCGAAAAAGAGCTTAGTATTGCCCTGCAAGGCTAACAATGCACTGGCAGATGTGAGTTCTGCAAACGTTTTGTCAGTAAGATTAAAACTGATCGAATCTATTTTCGGGTAGTTGGGCCTGTTTCCTTCTACGTAAACGCCAATGGCATAATTAATGGCTTGGGCATCTTGTTCCCAGGCTTTAATTAAAAGGGTTTTGTGTTGTTCTTTGGCAAACATGGCATAACAACCTGAGGGGATGAGATGATTTTTTACCAAATTTCCCAGCGGATTATTTTCTGTGTACAGCAGCGCCAAACGGTTTCCGATATCGGCTATTTCCCCATTGGTAAATTTTAAGGCTTTGGCATAACATGTAATAGCTGTTTTGCAGGTTTTAACTGCTTCATTTACCTGTGCCGTTTTTGATTTATAGATGTTGCTGAACGCCGTGTCGGTGCTAAGCATTTTGCGCAGTTCTGGCAATTGCTGAAAAAGGGAAAGCAGGTAATAATTTTTGTATTGTACTTCGTTCCTGGTCTTAATTAGTTGATAAGACTGTTGAGGTCCATCCTGTGCAGCTAAGCCTTTGCAGAACAGGCAGAGCAAAAGGAAAGCATAAAGGTATTTCATCGAAAAGTTTTGGAAACAAAATTAAGGACCTACCATTAAAGAAACATTAAGATGAGGTTACGCTTTGATCTTTTAATAAACCGATTTAGGAGTTATTTAATTTGGCTTAATATTAATTTAAAGTGTATAGCCTGTTTGGTGTGAAGAGTTAACATAATAGATACATCGTGTTAAAAGTGCACCACTACTTTTGCCGCTGTAGAACGCTCAAAAATTACTCGTTAACCTTAAAGGATAAGCCTATGTAAATGTGAAATCTACACTTCTACTAAAAAACAAATCCCAATTATATTTCAAAACCATTACTAAGAACAAAAAGATGACATCATTTTTTTTAACCGCAAGTATAAAAAGTGCTTGCCGGAAATTGCTTTTGCCTTTAGGCTTACTGGCCATCTGTAATTCCAGTGCAATAGCGATTAATCATGAAGTAACTGCTTCTGGCTTGCATAACAAAGCATTTGCCACTGTAAGTGGAACAGTTACCGATCAAAATAAACAACCTTTACCTGGTGTAAGTGTTTTCGAAAAGAAAACGAAAAAAACAACTGTTACCGATTCCAATGGTAAATACTCCATTTCGGTAGAGGAAGGTGCAATTCTAGTGTTTTCTTATATCGGTTACGATAATCAGGAAGTTGCCGTTAGCGGCCGCTCCAATATTAATGTTACTTTAAAAGAAAGCAGCAATACACTTAACGAGGTTGTGGCTATCGGCTACCAGAAGATCAGAAAATCGGATGTAACGGGTGCCATTAGCAGTGTTAAGGCCAGCGAAATGAATTTAACTTCTCCTACAGTTGGCCAGGCGCTGGTTGGTAAGGTTGCAGGTGTACAGGTATCGCAAACCAGTGGTGCGCCATATTCGGGTACCAAAATCAGGGTGAGGGGTATCGGTTCCATTAACGCCAGTTCTGATCCCTTATACGTAATTGATGGTTATCCGGCAGGAAACAACGTATCCATCAATCCAGAGGATATCGAAACCATCGACATTTTGAAAGATGCGGCTTCTGCAGCCATTTATGGTTCAAGGGCATCTGGTGGGGTAGTGTTAATTACTACCAAAAGAGGTGCAGATGGAAAAGGTAAGTTTGAGTATGATGTTCAGGGCGGTATTTCTCAATTGGCCAAAAAAGTAAAATTATTGGATGCCAACCAATTTATCCAGCTTTTAATTGACGGACGTAACAATGCCTATAAAGATTTATGGGTAAACTCGGGTAAAACCTGGAACGATGCCATGTTCAGTGATAATAACACCACGCGTATCGCCAATGTAGGTAATGGAAGTAGCGTAAGTATTCCAGGTGATCTTTATAATTTTAGTACGCAACAGGCTATCCCTGCGGCTTATAATACCGACTGGCAGGATGAACTCTATCGCAATGCAGCCTTTCAACGTCATAACCTTTCATTTTCTGGCGGTACCAAAGATGTAAAATACTTTTTAAGCGGTGGTTACCAGAACAACGATGGTATTGTAACCAACACCAACCAAAAGGTAACCAACTTTAGGGGGAATATTGATGGCAAGGTGAGTGAGCGTTTACGTGTAGGCGCAAATATTTCGTATACGCAGAACGATAACCGCGAGGTGAGAGAAGGCCGTTACGATTTAAGCCCGATGATGTCGGCTTTAATTTACCTGCCTTATCTGCCTGCGAGGGATGCCAATGGAAATCCGATCCAGTTTGGCATGGGCGCCTTAGCTTCCCAATACGGTATCCAGAACCCAGAGAATCCTTTGGCTACAGTTGAACAGGTAAAAATTACCAGAAAAGGGGCTAGAAGTACCTATAATGCAAATGCCACTTATAAAATATTGGATGGACTGGATTTTAAAGCCAATTTGGGTACACAGACTTACAATGAAAAATATGATTTTTATCTGCCAACCAGCTTAAGCAATGGTAACAATCCGCCTTATTCTACTGCTGCAATAACGGCGGCAAATGCCATTGCACAAACGCTTAGCCAAGTTGATCAGCTTGGTGAGTTTACCCTAAACTACAATAAAACCTTTGGTAAACATAAAATTGATGTGCTTGGAGGATATTCTGCGCAAAAAACAACGAGCGATCTGATCCGTATTTCTGCCAGCGGTTTCCAGAACGATAAAATAGGCGAAATTACGGATAAAGGTGCTGATGCTGGATTTTTAACTTTAATAACCGATGGATCAAATAAAACAGCTAAAGCAACTAATACCTTACTTTCTTATTTTGGCCGTTTCAGCTATAACTATGCTGGCAAATACTTTTTAACCGGTTCATTCCGCCGTGATGGGTCATCAAGGTTTGGCCCGCTGAATAAATATGGTAATTTCCCTTCGGTAGCTGCAGGATGGAACCTTTCGGAAGAAGATTTCTATAACAGTTTTCTTGGCGAACAATCAACCGTTAAGTTAAGGGCAAGTTGGGGATTGAGCGGCAACAACAATATTCCGAATTACAGAACCGCACAGGAAATGAGTGCGCCGGGCGGTGTGGTTTTTGGAAATGCGATTTCAACGGCGATCTGGCCAAATGCCATCCAGGATCCGAAGCTGGGATGGGAATCTACTTCCCAGTATAATTTTGGTACCGATATTAGCCTGTTCAAAAACCGCTTAAATATTATTGCCAATTATTACCTGAGTTATTCGTATAATTTGTTGTTCAACCAACCAATTTCTGCTGTATCAGGTACCTCATCTATCCTGACCAATCTGGCCGACAGTAAAATCCGCAATAAAGGTTTCGATTTACAGTTGGATGGAAGAATTATCCAAAACCAGGATTTTACCTTGGGCTTAAGCGGAAATATTGCCGCCAACCGGAACAAAGTATTAAATATGGGTGGTGCGAGTACCATTTTAACCAATGGCGCCGAGCGTTCATATTTAACGCACATTACACAAGAAGGACAGCCTGTAGGGATGTTCTACGGATTTAAGGCTTTGGGTAGAATTACTGCCGATAATCTGGGTAAGGTCGCTCCATCGGCATCTGCTACGAACCCGGCTAAAATCGGTGATTTATATTTTCAGGATACAGATGGTAACGGCATTGTAAACGATGCCGACAAAACCGTTATCGGCACCCCGTATCCTAAATTCACCTATGGTTTTGCCTTAAACACCTCTTATAAAACGTTCGATTTAAGGGCATCTTTCAATGGGTCATACGGGAACCAGGTATTAGACGGACAGGATTACTACCTGTATAACTTTGAAGGTTCCGGAAATCAATATGTAGAGGTTGCCGACCGTTACAGAAATGAAGCCAATCCTGGCAGTGGGCTAAACTACCGCGCATCTCGTGCAGGTACACAAAGTAACAGTACCCGTTTATCATCTTTCTATATTCAGGATGGATCTTACTTTAGATGTACCAACATTACTTTAGGTTATACCTTCCCTAAAACACTTGCCAATACCATAAAAGTGAGTAATATACGCGTTTATGCCAGTATTGATAATGCTTTTACGATTACCGATTATAAGGGCTATAACCCAGAGGTAGATTATAGTGGAGGTTCTAACTTGACGCCAGGTGTGGATTATGGAAATTATCCATTGGCAAGAGCATATAACCTGGGTATTAAACTTACTTTTTAGCATTAAGAAAATGAAGAACAATATTTATAAAATTTTGGCCCTTGGAGCAGTTTTAATCCTAAGTGCCTGTAAAAAAGATTTTTTAGCACAAAACAACCCAAACGCGGTTACTGTTGAAGACTATTTTAAAACTGAAAACGATGTATTGCTGGCTGTAAACGGCGCTTACCAGTCGCTAAGGAGCAGTAACACCCTGGGGGAGAACAGTGGACTCTTTACAGATGAGCGCTCGGACGATGCGGGAAGAAACGACAACCAAAGTAATGCTGGTGAACCCTTCCAGTTTAATGATTTCTCTTTATTACCAAGTAACTCTTATTTAAAAGCACACTGGCTGGCGCTTTTCAACGCGATTACCCGGAGCAACGTAATTTTATCGAACATTGATAAGGTAACTTTTGTAACCCCTGCAAATAAGATTAATTATATTGCCGAAGCCAAATTTATCAGGGCCATTATGTATTTCGAACTGGTAAGGAAATGGGGCCCTGTACCCTTAGTTACCAAACAATTGAATAATACTGATGAGGTTACCGCAGCAACCTTCCGTGTACCTGAGGCTGATGTTTACAATCAAATTGTTGCCGATTTAAAAGACGGTTTAAACAGTACCCTGCCGAATTTTCAGAGCTCGGCAAACATTGGGAGAACTTCTAAAGCTGCAATTAATGCGTATTTAGGTAAGGTTTATTTAACCATGGCTGCCACTCTGCCAAACAATAAGGCCGAAAACCTAACTAATGCCAATAGTTATCTATTGGCCGCTTACAATATGAAAACTTTTGGGAATTTATCCGAAATCCCTTATGTTGATGTTTTTGATGTAGCTAAGAAAATGACTTGTAAAGAGCTGATTTTTCAGATATCTTATAAACAAGGCGATGTGAATTACAGTTCGAGCATTGCTGCAAACAACCAGGCAAAAGGCGAATTGATTAATTCATTAAAGGTATCTACCGGTATTGGTGGCAATGTGAAGTTAGATCTGATCAATGAGTACGAAACAAGCGGTTTAAGGAAAGATTTCTCGGTAAAATACGCTAACGATGCTACGGTAAAGGATTGGTTTATTACCAAATTCCGTGATGCGAGTGAATTGGCAACTAAAAATGGTTATGGAGGCAACGACTGGATTTTAATGCGTTATGCCGATGTAATTTTGATGCTTGCGGAGGTAAATATGTTGCAGGGCAACGATGCCATAGCTATTCAATATTTGGATATGGTAAGAACAAGAGCAGGTATGCCAGTTTATGCGGTTGCCAAAACGGACGCCACCTATGCAGCTAAATTCCCTACTTTAAAACTGGCTATTTTACACGAGCGTAGGGTAGAGTTTGCTTTCGAACACCAAAGGTGGTTTGATTTAATCAGGAATTTTACTGCTGCGGAGTTGGTTACTTACTTAAAGGCTAAACCACAATCGTCGTATGGGATTGCCAAGCTGGCTAACGTAACCTTAAAAGACAGGTATTATCCTATTCCTTTTGATGAGGTGAAATTAGATCCGGTTAAAATGTACCAGAATCCGGGTTACTAAACGGGTTATAATAAATAAGCAAAGCGGGCTGATCATTGATCGGCCCGCTTTTTTAGTTTTCATCGACAGATTCTAAATAAGGGTCGTCATCCCGACTGGAGTGCAATCCCGAACTTTCGGGAGAGAGATCTTTGAAGCAAATATTAAAACGAAATTTAAAAGATTTCTCCATTACGCTACCGATGAAGAATCGGTAAGCTTCAGTCGAAATGACGACAATTTTTTAATACAAATTCCCACACGGCTTTTTAAATCTGCGATATCTGCTGATCTGAGGGAATCATCTTTATACTCCCGCTGATTAAAGATGATGACGCAGAATCGGGTTGGCAGTTTACAATGGCTAGGTTTATACTTGCAGTTGATGGAATTATAACAGTAGCTGATAGTTCTTATGCTTGCGGATGACGGAATTATGAAAGCAGTTAATAGTTCTAAGTTTGCAGTTAACAGTTCTATCAACGCAGTGAGCAACATTATACTCGCAGTTCGTAGGTTTATGCTTGCGGTTAACAGTTCTATCAACGCAGTGAACAACTTTATACTTGCAGTTCGTAGGTTTATCCTTGCAGTTAACAGTTCTATCAACGCAGTTAACAACTTTATCGGAGAGGTAGGTAACTTTATTAACGCAGTTAACAACATTATACTAGCAGTTGCTAGTTCTATACCTGCTAAGCAATTCTATGCTTCAATAAGTGGCGTAAATGATTTTTTAAAAATCCGCGAAAATCTGCTGATCTGCGGGAACCCTTTTTTATACTCCCGCTGATTTAAGATGATAAATGCAGAATCCAGTTGGCAGTCTACAATTAACCAATTTAAACAGTTAACCGATTAACCCAGATCATTAAATAATATTCCGTGTAATTTTTCCTTTTATAATGTAAAGTGCCTGGATGTTTTTTTTACGGATTACAGTATCGCCTTTGAAATTTGGATTTGAAGAACGGAGAATTAGTTTGGTATTATCCGTGTGCTGAAAAATTAGCTTTATGGTACGTAGACTGTTACTATCTGCATCCGTCATCACCACATAAGCTTCGCCCCACTGTAGAATTTCGTAATTGGTAATTTCTTTTATGGCTATAATTTCGCCTGCGGCATATTTAGGGTACATGCTATCGCCATAAACCGGTAAATAAGCCGTACAATCGTTAAAAGGGAGGTAATTTACCAGGTATTCTGCCCGTTGTTCTTCTACCAGGAGATCTTTAGCATCCGATAGGCTCATATCGAAATAGGGGACACCCTCTTTACTTTCGCTAACGCCAGGCTTCTTTTTAAAAAACGGTTCACCTGTCCCGTTTTCAAGCCATGTTAAATTTACGTCGAATTTAAGCTCGAGTTTATCTTTAATAGCGTTTGATACATTAACCCTTTCTCTTAAAATATCCGATAAAGAGCCCTGTTTAATATTCAATGCGGTAGCGAAATCTTTTTGAGTTTTAAAATACAATAAATCCATTAATGACTTTAAGCGCTGATTCTCATTCATAGTAGTATGTTGATAAGTTTTGCGTATAAAATATAGTTAAACTTATTTTATTTTGCTAAATTCGTTAGCTAATATAATCATTTAAAAAATATACGCTATGGAAGGGATCGCAAATTTTAAAAAGGAAACGATAGCATTTATTGATGCCATTGAAAGCTTTTTTTTATCGGATGGTGTAGGCCATCATTTAAATTTTTTAAAAAACTGGATAAACCCACCTCAAAACGAATTCGATTATCCGCCACAAAAGCACCCTGCAAAGCTATTGGGTTTTTATGAAAAACTGGTGCCGTTGTTTGATTATTCGGATTTAATTTTTAACCGGAGTGAAGCTGATACTGCTTTTGTAAAAGCGATTGAGCTTGACGAATGTAATCTGGAACGCGAATCGGTTGTGCTTGATTATTGTCCGAAGTTGTTAAGCAAGAGCGAAATGAAAAATCCAAAATTTACCTTTCTGGATATTTTTATCTTCTTTGAATCGGATAGCTATAAGATGGTTTACAAGGAATGGCTACTGGCCGGATTGGAAAATAAGCTCGATCTGGATTGGGATCAGTACGTTGCCGCATTTTACGAGAATACCATGAAAATGCTGGAGGCCTGTTGGCTCATCCACGAAAGGCTCATCACTAAAAATAGTTTTAAAAGTATCGATCGCTATTACCATATGGCCATGTTCGAAAGCACATCGCCTTTGGCTTTCGATCAGGAATTATTTGATGATCCATTTAAGGCAATTGAATTTTTCTTTAGTTTGGATAACCTTGCAGGGCATAAAACATACCTGAAAAAATGGTATAAAATAGCCCTATCAGAAGCGCACCGTTTAAGTGATGTTGCCGATTATTTTTTCCTGTATAACCAGTTTACGAAATTGCTTAATGCGGGTTATTTAATTGCAAACAAAAAACTTATTTATCAGGGAGCCTTGCCCGAAGGGCTAATTACTGAAGATCGTTTTATTACAAACGAGGTATACAACAAAGGCCTTTGTGAAGTAAATACGCTGGCGCCCGAACACATCGAAAATCCTTATCGTTTTGTGGAGTCTTTTTTCGTTCCAGAAAAAATTAAACAATTGCGCTTAGGTCTTCTAGAGTGGTTGTATGCCGCATTTAGTACGGGGAGTAGCATTAAACTGATGGATAAAGAATTTTTATTTGAACAGTACGAAGCCATGCTGATGATCATGGAAGCTTTCTTTCTGATGATTGGTAACCCTTTATTGGGTGATGATGTTAGAGATGAAAGGCGGTATTATGCGGAATAAATCCTTAAACCTTGGCCATAGCGCCATAAAAGAAGAAACCGTTATGGGCTTATTAAAGCGCATAACAGCTGCGGTACCCATTCAATATATTTATCTCCACAACAATTTTTTTGCCGGTAAAGCGGTGCAAGAAATGCTGATTATGGTTTCGTTTAAACATGTGCGTATTTTAAACGAATTAACGCCGGTATTAAATATTGTATTTAATGGGCAAACGGAATTTAGTTATCGGGTTTTTCATGTACACGAGGTTGAGCGCGCTTTGTTAGCCGGCAGTTTGTTTTTTTACTATGCCACTACAGCTCAAAATTGCTTATTTAGTAAATCTGGAAATTTTCTTGAATGTGGTGCACCTGAGTTCGTTGCAGATCGGGTGAGCAGCACCTATCAACACGAAACTAATAAGGCCAACAAATTTTTGTCGGGAGCCAATTTCTATTTTAAACAGCGAAATTTTGAGCATTGTGCTTTTATGCTGCACCAGGTTTTCGATTTAATGTATAGAGCCGTTGAAATTTTGGTAATGGGAAAGGATAAAAAAACGCATCGCATTAGTGTCCATCAATTGTATGTAAAAGCCTATGTTAAACCGCTTTCTGAGCTATTTAGCGACGATGAAGAAGAAAATTGTCTTTTACATCAGCTTGATGAAGCTTACCTGGCTGTTCGCTATGAAAATAATTACGCAATTAGTGAACCCGACGTGATACGCTTATTTGAAAAAGTAGATTTATTGTATCAAGTTGCAGAACAGGTTTATCAGGGAATCATGAATAATCATTTCGATCAGCAGGTTGCTGAAATGCGCGTTGGTTAACCGTTATCGATAAAATGACTGATGAGCTGGCAATCGGTGTATGATGGTTAATTCGCTATTAAATTCTATGTTTTTTGCTTATTATTACTATTTTTTTTGTCTTATTTGTTTGTATTATACAATTATGCATATATATTTATGCTTATAATCTTCTCTCACTTAGTGATTAAATGAAATCTAAATTATCTAACTGCCAAATGGCACAACCCTTGGCATGCAGGGTTTACCAAATTTGAAATATGATTTTTCGACACAGGATTATGGGGTTGGCACAACTAATTATAGTTTAGGGACAACAGGAGATTATGCAGGAACAAGTTCTACCATTAGGTTTAATACCACAGCTATGACCAATGCTTCACAGCTCCTATTGCAGGCAACAGCAATCCATGAAACTGGTCACGCATATGCCAATTATTATATCAAGGCTGGTCAGTACGGCTTCCCTGTGGATACAACTAGATATTCGACATGGGCGATTAATATCGTTAATTTTGAAAGTGTTGCCAAGAGTTCGGCTCAAGGAGGTGGGAATTTCAACGACCACTCCATATTTTTAGAAGAATATTTTGAGAATTTCTGGGGAATATTGAAGGCCGTCAACGGTAGCATTTATACGGATAAAGAATACCAAATGGCTGCATTATTTGGCTTGAACAATCCTGGCCCAGCCCCACAGTCTCCGATTATTGGTGGAGTAAATGTATACGAAATTTATAAAGGGATGCTAACCCAATCATTCAACAACATTAAAACAAAGTATGGAATTACTGATGCTGAATTAAATACTTTTAATTTAGCTAATCTAAAAAATGTTCCTGCTAATAAAAAATTGCCTACCACTTGCCCTTAATGCCATGAAAAAGAAATTATTCTTAATCGCCATCTTATCAACTATAATCTTTGAAGTATTTTCTCAAAACACGAATAGGAAAATTTATTTCTTAGCAGATACAATAAATATATCTAAGCCCAATCGATTCTTGAAAATTGAAACGATAAGTTTTTTTGAACATCACTTTACATTCTTTTGCAAGTGTACCCCCCCTTATAAAAGCTACACAACATTTTCATACATTGATAGAAAAAGAGATAAGAAAGCAGAAATAGTATCGAAAAAGCCAAATTATCCTTATATAAGCTTCAAAGAATTAATGGACATTTCAGCAGAACATAATCGTTATCTTGATAATAGTTATGACCTATATATTACAGAAGTATTACCAGGCAATAAATATAGAACGAATAAAGTACAATTCGTTCCTTATAGAACTCCAATTGATGATAGTGTAATTATTAAAGAGAAGCAATAACATGTTGCACAAATAACGTGACATTTATGCCTTATAGTCCTCCGATTAATGATGGCGTTATTTCAGAAAAAAAAACAATAATTGTTAATATCTTCCAAAATATTACAGACTAATCATTGCTCTTGAATTCGCTCGGGGGTTTTGCCAAAATGTTTTTTAAACTCTGAACAAAAATATTTCCGATCATTAAAACCTACTGCGTAAGCAATTTCGGCAATATTGCCTGAGTTTTGCTTGAGTAATTGATCTGCTCTTTTTATCAGCAATGATTTAATAAAGTCGTTCACCGAAAGATCGGTCAGTGCCCTTATTTTTTTGCATAGTAAAGGTTGGCTCATGCCAATTTCTGAAGATAGAGTGGGTACATCATATACCCTTGCTGCGGAGCGCGGGCAGGAAGGGACCACGCCATTAAGCCAAAGCCTGAAGTGTAAACAATAAATTTATAAAACCATGAAGTGCAAGATAATATTTATTCTAATTTTCACTATGCATAGCGCAATAATTTTTGCCCAAAAACACAACGCTGCTCCTTTATATAAATTTTTAAAGACTAATGCAGACAGCACAATTGTTATGAGTTATGAGAGTGCGTGGGAGATTGATCCAGCGTATTATATGTTAAGCAAAAAAGGTGATACGATTAACGCCTATACTTAACAAAACTAGATATAATGTTGATCAACGGAGTAAAATTCCTCATAATTTGAGATATAGGCTTTATCAAAATACTCAAGTAACTGCCGATGTAAATTCTTATTTTAGTGCTAAGTATTTATCTGTTGAAAGTTTTAAAAATTTCTGGAAAGAACTTATCACCTTACAGCCGTGGCATATTGATGATGATAAAATTAATGGACCGGGCTGCCCTATTTATAATGACAGTTTGCAAAGGCAAATAAGTGATGCCTCATTTATAAAATTACATTTAATAACAAAAAAAAGATAAAAGAGTTGAGTTTTTATGCCCCGAATATTATGAAGATAAAATTTGTCCAGGCAGTGCAGGAAGACAGGCAATCCTTAAAATTGAAAAATTATTTGTCGCGTATATCGAAAAATGACGGTTTCCAAAATGTATGTTGATTAATCATTGCTCATAAATTGGATAATGGAGTGTGTAGTGCTGGCTCCTTTGAGTTTTGGAGACAAATAATTATCAGTATCTATCTCGCTAGTAGTTTTTTGAGTTTATCAAGGGGGTGTAAACGACCCTGTAGATCAGCAGGTTACTGAGATGCATGTTGGTTAACCTCGATTTTCTTCGTTACTAATAGCCCAATTCAATATTTGAGAGAAAAAAGTAAAAAGCGTTTTTTTGCTGAAAATTTTTTGAATCTCATTAGCTTCAAGTAACCTGTTAAGCCAATTGATAGCCGTTTGTGTCTTTTCAGCGCTCAAAGTATTTCCCTCCATTAGATTTAGATGTAACTGAAGTTCTTCTTTGGTGTATTTTATTTGAAAAATATCCAATTGATTGCCTCGTATTTGGCGAGCATATGCACGTTGTTCACTATTCTTTGATGAGGAAATTTGGTTGCGATGTACTCGATATTGAACTAATACCTGATCAAGATTTATTACAGGAAATAAATGTAAGATACGAGCAACAAAATCATAATCTCCGCTGTAGAGATAATTTTCATTGTAACTTAATAGATGCTTTTTGATTAGTCCGGCTCTAATCATCATGGTGCTTTGAGTCAAATAGTTATCTTTTAAAAAGCAAACTTTAATTTCCTTGTAGTTTAATGGCCTGTCTATTTTTCCAATTAGCTGGCCATCTTGGTCTATAACTTCACTTAAACCACCAATGCAACCTACATTTTTATGCTTTTCCAAAAAATCAAATTGGGTCTCAAGACGATAATCTTTAGCTATATCATCAGCATCTAAAAAAGCGATATATTTTCCCTGGGCTAATTTTAGACCTACGTTTCTTGCATGGTAGTTTCCTTTGTTTCTTTTTAGTATTTGAAATTTTATCCGAGTATCATTAAATTGTTTTACTACACTTTCCGTATCATCGGTTGAACCGTCATTGACAATTATAAGTTCAAAGTTCTTATAAGTTTGATTTAAAATGCTTTGTATAGCCTGCATGATATGTTTTTCAGCATTATAACATGGCATTATAACTGAAATTTTAACTTTGTACATTTAGCTTATTAGTTAACGGTTAATGATAATAATTTCCTTTAATGATTAACTTACATCATTCATTTATCTTAATTATATTTCTAAAAAAGAATGTTGCAATAGAGCCTGTCAATGAATAGTATAAAAATCAATAAATAACGTTTTTAAATGCTTCGCAAAGCGTTTGCAGACTAGTCATTGCTCATGAACTCACTTGGGGTTTTGCCGAAATGTTTTTTAAATTCTGAACTAAAATATTTCCGGTCATTAAAACCTACTGCATAGGCTATTTCGGCAATATTGCCTGAGTTTTGCTTGAGTAATTGAGCTGCTCTTTTTATCCGCAATGATTTAATAAAGTCGTTCACCGAAAGATCGGTCAGTGCCCTTATTTTTTTGTATAGTACAGGTTGGCTCATGCCAATTTCTGAAGATAGGGTGGGTACATCAAAATCAGGATCGGCAATGCGGTCTTCGATAACCTGGATAATTTTATTCAAAAAGTTCTGCTCCGTGGTATTAATTACCATGTTTTTAGGCTCGAGCATGATTACCTGTGCAAACTTTTGTTTTATCGTTTCTCTGGCGTTTAATAAGTTCTGGATGTTCAATTCCAATATTTTTAGGTTAAACGGCTTCATGATGTAAGCATCGGCACCGTTTTCGAAACCGTTTACCTGGTGCACATAAGCAGATCTTGCGGTTAACAAAACCACCGGGATATGGCTGGTTCGTTCATCGGTTTTAAGTTTCCGGCATAATTCTAAGCCATCCATTATGGGCATCATTACATCACTGATAATTAAATCGGGAATAAGATTTAGAGCGCAGTCCAGCCCGGTAGCTCCATTTTCGCGTTCATAAATCTGGTATGAGGGGCTTAAAGCCTGTTTAATAAAGGCTCTTACATCTTCGTTATCTTCTACGAGTAAGATGCTGTTTTTTCTCTTTTTCTCTAAGTCATCTGGCAGCGCATCATCTTGTTTAATTTGTCCGGTTACCTGCGTTGCGCTAAGGTTATAATTTAAGGCATCATCATAATAAACATAATCAGGGATAAAATCGGATGGATTAAAATGTGCTTTCCCTATTTTTAAACTTACTGTGAAAGTAGTATTGCCAAAGGCTTTGTCGTTTTTAGGTATGCTTTCGAAGCTGATCTGTCCATGATGCAGTTCTACAATGCTTTTAGAGAACGATAAACCCAAACCTGTACCAATAGTTGTAGTGGCATTAGCCTGATAGAAATTAGTGAATAAACCGGCCTGGTTTTCTAAAGGGATGCCCTTGCCGTTATCACAGATCTTTATGTTAACCAATTGCTTTTCTGTGTCTATTTTTAGGCTAATTTTTCCGTTTACAGGTGTAAACTTAAAGGCATTAGAAAGCAGGTTAAACATCACTTTTTCCATTTGGACCTTATCAAAATAAAGCTCAATTTCTGCCTGTTCGGTTTCAAACTGATAGTCGATGTTTTTAGAAATGGCCATGTTCTGAAAAGCAAGAAATATTTCCCTGCAGAATTTTACCACATCCCCAGGACTTAAATGTAGTGCCATTTTTCCACTTTCTGCCTTTCTAAAGTCGAGCAGTTCGGTAACCAGGTTCATTAAACGGTCGGCATTATTTTTTATAGGTTGCAGATCCCGGTTCAGGGCAGGATCATCTTTTGCGTTTTCAATCAATTTATCTAACGGACCAACAATGAGGGTTAAAGGTGTGCGGATCTCGTGAGAAATATTGGTGAAAAACTCGAGCTTGTGCTCGTTAATCTCTTTTTCTTTTTTAAGTACAGCTTTTATTAACAAATAGCGTATAAATACAATAGAAATGGCCGCAAAAGCACAAAAGTAAAACAGATAGGCCCACCAGGTTTTATAAAATGGTGGCAAAATCTGGATAGCTAATGTACTTGTTTCTTTAGTCCAAAGGCCATCATTATTACTTCCTTTAACCATAAGGGTATAGTTTCCGGGCGATAGGTTAGTATAGCTTGCTGATGGGATATCTACATAGTTCCAGTTTTTTTCAAAACCGTCTAGCTTATAGGCAAACCTGTTTTTATCAGATTTTATAAAGTTAAGCAGGGTAAAATCAATAGAAAATACATTCTGGTCTGATTCGAAGGTAATTGATTTAATTGTACTGATGTTTTGTTTAAGTAAACCATCGTCGGTATTCAGGGCTATTGGTTTATTAAACAATTTTAATCCGGTAAAAATAACAGGCGGCGTATTTTTATTCTCTTTAATCTCGTTAGGGAAAAAGCTCACCATTCCACTTAATCCGCCAAAGAAAAAGGCACCTTTACTGTCTTTTAAAAATGATTTGTAATTAAATTCGTTGCCTGGCAGGCCATCTTTAACGTTGTAGGTTTTAAACGTTTTCTGCCTGGGGTTGTATTTACATAAACCTTTGTCTGTAGTTATCCATAGGTTATTAAAATCATCTTCGAGTATACCCATAATGGTGTTGCTGGGTAAGCCATCAAAGGTGGTTATTCTGGTATAACTATGGCGATCGGGATTGAGCTTAAATAAGCCATTACGCATGGTACCCAGGAGTAAACACCCTCCTTTATCTCCTGTTAAACAAGTGATTTCATTATATTTTAAAATTTCAGGATCGGCAGCAGCACGACTCACAAATTGTTGGCTACCTTTTTTTAGCTGGTAAAGGCCTGAATCTGTTGCCACCCACAGGTTTTGTTTGTCATCTTCAAAAATATAACGTATAGCTTTATTTAACCCGTTTACCCGATTACGGATAAACTTGCCTGTAGTGCTATTAAATCTGTTTAAGCCACCGTTGGTACCTACCCAAAAGCGCCCGTAGCTATCTTCAAAAACGGTTGTAATTTCATCACTGCTAATAGATGAAGTATCGTTTTTGCGGCTGGTATATCTGATAAAAGTTTTGGTTTCTGGCTGAAAAAGGTTTAGGCCTCCATAATGGGTTCCAATCCAAACTCTGTTTTTTTTATCCCGTATAACCGATTTTACCAGGTTTGCACTTAAGCTTTTGGGATCGTTCGGGTTGTTTTTATACCGCGTAAAAGTGTTGTTTTTGCGGTCGTAATAATTAAGCCCTTCGCCTTCGGTACCAATCCAAAGGTTTTGGTGCTGATCTTCCATAATGGTGCTCACTACATTACTGCTTAAGCCATTTGTTGCAGTAGTGCTTCTATAAACCTTAAAGGGCGTGTAATTCGGATAAATCATGTTAATGGCACCGTAATAGGTACCTACCCAGATTATGCCCTGCCGATCCTGATAAATATCGTAAACTGAGTTTTGGCTTAGGCTGGAAGGATCTTCGGGGATATTATGTAGTGAGCTGAAATTTTTGGTGGCGGGATTGTAAATATTGATACCATGTAATGTTCCGATCCATAATTGACCTTCTTGATCCATCATAATTTTGCGGACATTATTGCTGCTAATGCCCTCTTTGTTAAGACTGGAGTATCGATAAGTGGTAATGGCTTCTGTACTAAGGTTTAACTTGCTTACACCGGTTTGTTTGGTCCCGATCCATAAATTATTTTCACGGTCTTCAACCATAGTGGTAATGTGGTTATCTGTCGCTTTGTTTAACTCTTCGCTAAAGTCTTTAAAATACCTGAAATGTATTTTTCCTTCTCTAAAACTCATGTTCATTAAGCCATAAGTGGTACTTAGCCATAATGTTCCATTATGATCTTCTGTTATGGCATAAATTTGTTGGCGTTGCTTTTGCCCATACAGAAAGCGCTTAAATTTATATTTTCCGTTGATGTTGAGTAAATTTAAACCACTTGTCGTACCAATCCACACGCGGCCATTTTTATCCTGATAAATACAACTTATATTGGAACTGCTAATGCTGTTCGGATCTTTATTATGGTGTACATAGCGGTCGAAGTTATCATCACCTTCATTATATTTATTTAGTCCTTGTTGGGTGCCAACTAATAATGTTCCATCCCTTAAGGCTAAAAGAGAAGAAAGATAAGCCGGGCTACTCAGGCTTTTCTCATTGCTATTGTCGTGATTATATACTTTAAAAGATTGAGAGTCGTATTTGTTTAATCCGAACCGGGTGCCAAACCAGATAAAACCTCTGGCATCCTGAGCGATGGAGAGCACCGAACTCTGTGAAAGTCCATTTTCTACATTGAGGTGTTTAAAAGCATATTTGTTTTGGGCATTACTTACAAGGATAAAAAATACTAAAGTAAAGGTTAGCAGGTATTTCATGTTGGCACAAAGTGATGGATGGTTAGCTTTTACCTGATTAAAAGTACAAAATGTTTCTATTATAAAATCAAATACGTTTGGCAAGGCAATTTTAATATTTTATCCGCTCATTTATCCTATTTAATGCTTTTTTCTGCTCTTATTTAGGATTTTATACCTATTTATTTAGGATTTTACCCCCTTCTTTTTTTCTTTTCTAAATAGATTTGGCCTTATGCATTTGTAACTGATTGCATCACGATAACCAGATATTTAATAACCAAAATTCATCCGCACGCAAAGGGAGTGTTCTGTCATTCCTTAGCAACGGACAAACAAACTAGCCAACAAACAAGAAAATATGAGGAAAACTTACTTTAAGCAATTAATGCTTTTTTCGTTAACCGTATATGCTGTGTGCCCAAGTGTGGCCAATGCAAATACCATACGAGTCAAAAGCCATGTAGCAGGCAAAATTGGGTTTACTAAAAACCATAGGTTGGAAGTAACGGGAACGGTGACCGATAATTTTGGAAATCCATTATTTGGGGTAAAGGTTTCGATTAAAGAAACAGGCACTAGTGTTTCTACCGATAAGAACGGGAAGTACAAAATTAGCGCAGTAGAAGGAGATATTTTAATCTTTACGCTTAACGGCTATTTAGTGAAAGAAGTAGAGGCAAGCCAGGCTTTATTGAACATTAGTTTAGGCGAAAGCCAGAAACGCCAGGCCACCACTCCAATATTGTATGGCGAGCAGAGCGTAACAACCAATCTGCAATCTACTTCGACTGTTTATAACAACGATTTAATTAAGGTTCCGGTAGCAGGAATAAATAATGCCCTATCGGGTAGGCTTGCAGGTTTGTATACTCTACAAAGCAGCGGTAGGCCAGGTGCCGATGGAACAAGCATTACTGTTAGGGGTAATACACCATTGGTTTTGGTAAATGGCGTGCCGAGAGATTATCCTTCTATCGATCCTGAAGAAATAGAATCGGTTACCATTCTAAAAGATGGTTTATCTACTGTAATGTTAGGACAGCAATCTTCTAACAGTGTCGTGATGATAACCACACGAAAAGGGGAAGTTGGAAAGCAGCGGATTTCGCTTACGGCTCAGGCAGGTTTGCAATCGGCCATTAAATTGCCTCAACCTCTCGGGGCTTTTGATTATGCTACTTTATATAACGAAGCCCTGGCGAATGATGGTAAAGCACCACGTTATAGCGCGGCTGATTTAAATGCCTGGGCAAACGGATCAGACCCTGTATTTCACCCTGATGTAGATTGGTACGGAACCATTTTAAAACCAAATACTGTTTTTAGCCGCTATAATTTAAATACCTATGGCGGGGGCAACTCAACAAGGTATTTTCTTGATGTAGATTACCTTAATCAGAGTGGGATTCTTAAACAGGATGATCAAAATACTTACAGTACCAATACCGATTACAAAAGGTATTTGGTCCGTACCAATATCGATATTGATATTACGCCAACCACTTTGTTAAACTTAAACTTATTTGGTCGCATCCAAAATGGCAATCAGCCGGGTGGAGCAGGTGCCAATACAGCCATTTTTACCACCGGAACAACCTTATCGAACTTTGGCGGGAATAATATTTTTGCACAATTGGCAGCTACGCCAAATAATGCCTATCCTGTTTTTAATCCAAATGGCTCGCTGGCTGGTAGTTCCGATTATCAAACCAATTTGTGGGGTGCAACTACACGATCAGGCTATTTTTACAATAGTACGCGCGATGTTTCTGCTGATATCTCTTTACGGAAAACACTGGATAATGTGACCAAAGGTTTATGGTTAAAAGCCTTGGCCAGTTTTAATACGAGTGTATCAGAAAACATTATCCGTACGAAACAATATGCTGTTTACAAGCTGGCGAGTACCAACCCTGATGTATATCAGAAATTCGGTGTAGATGGTCAGCAGATTAATCTTTCTACCAATTCTGGTCAGAGCAGAAATTTATTTGTTGATTTTTCTGCAGGGTTGGATAAAACCTACGGTAACCATAGCATTAATGCACTTTTAAAATACAATTCTCAAAGCGCACAAACGGCCAACCAGATCCCGATGATCTTCAGCAATTTATCGGGAAGGGTAGATTATAACTATAAAGAAAAGTATTTGGCCGAGGTTGCTTTAAGTTATAGCGGCTTAAATAGATACGAGGAGGGCAACCGTTTTGGTTTCTTTTATGGCTTTGGCTTAGGATGGAATATTGCTAAAGAAGATTTTTTAAAAGATACCAAATGGTTAAATGCACTTAAAGTAAGAGCCAATTATGCCTATACCGGTAATGCAAATGCAGGTTATTTTGCTTATAAACAATATTATGTAACAGGTGCCTCTTACAATTATGGTACTACGCCAACGGCAATTACCGGAACAGTAGAAGGTACATTGGCCAATCCAAAAATTACCTGGGAGAAGGCAAACCAGTATAACCTGGGCATTGATGCAACCTTGCTTAACAACAAGCTTTCTATAGCTGCCGATTATTTCAATAATGAGAATTTCGACCTGATCCAAACCAGGGGAAGGAGTTCGGCATTATCGGGCACTGCCTATCCTGCAGAAAATATAGGAATCAGCAGGTATTCGGGTGTAGAGTTTGATCTGAAATACAGCAACAATGTGGGCAACTTTAATTATTACATTGCGCCAAATGTTTTCTCACTACAAAAAATCATTCAATATCAGGATGAGATCGATAGACCATACCCATGGATGGTTAGAACCGGACAGCGCGAAGATCAGACCTTTGGCTATATCGCAGATGGTTTATTTCAGAACCAGGCCGAGATTAACTCCAGTGCAAAAATACAAGGTTACAGCCCCGTACCTGGCGATATTAAATACAAAGATTTAAATAACGATGGCATTATCAACGAGCTTGATATACAGTCGCTCAAAAACAACAATCCAATCTGGTTTTATGGTTTAAATTTAGGATTCAGCTATAAAGGTTTCGATTTTTCTGCATTGCTACAAGGTGTTCAAAACCGCTACGTTTATGTGTCGGGTTCTACAGAATGGGCATTCCAGAACAATGGCTTAGGGCAGGCCTTTGAACAAAACCTTGGAAGATGGACACCTGCTACAGCAGCCGTTGCCACGCAGCCGCGCTTAACTATTGGTTCAAATCCGAATAACGAGGCCGCCTCATCATACTGGTTGCACGATGGAAGTTATGTACGATTAAAAAATATTGAATTAGGGTATACAATACCCAAACCACTAACCAATAAGCTAAAACTTGCTTCTATCCGCTTCTTTGTAAATGCGGTAAACGCGGCTACATTATCGGCTTACGACAGTGTAGACCCTGAAGTTTATGGAAACGGTTATCCGCTGCAAAGAGTGGTTAACGCTGGTTTAAATGTTAAATTTTAATGCTGGGTTGATATGAAAAATCATGAAGATAAGTTCACCTCGTTCAGGGAAATTCTACAATCATGTTCGTTTCAAAGGGATGCCTTTGGCAATCATCATCATTAAAAACAAATTATAAACAGATGAAAATTAAGATAAAAGAAATAGTTGGTGTTTTAGCCATTACCATCATTGGTTTTTCGGCATGTAAGAAACCATTATATGAAACAGAGCCGACCAGTCAGGATATTACTTACGTTTTCGATAAAACAGACTCGCTGGGGGTACAGGCTAAAACATTTTTAGCTGATATTTATTCCTATCTGCCAAATGGATACAATAGGATTGGTAATGATGTATTAGATGCTGCATCTGATGATGCGATTAGTTCGTCGCCAGCAAGTACCATCGAGTATTTTGTTAACGGCCGTATTTCTGCGGTTGCTACAGTAGATAACTCTTGGGACAATAATTACAGAACCATTAGAAAGGCTAATATATTCCTGGCCAATATCGACGTGGTACCTTTAAATCAAAAAGGATTAAAAGTGTACTGGAAATCAGAAGCGAGAATACTCAGGGCAATTGCCTATTTCGAACTGATTAAACGTTTTGGAGGCGTGCCATTACTGGGTGATAGGGTTTTAGGCTTGGATGATAATATTCAGTTGCCAAGAAATACCTATGCCGAATGCCTTAAATATGTGGTTGATGAATGTGATGCTTTAAAAGCTATCGCCAGGCCTGATAATACGCTGGCTGCTGATGAAGATTACGGAAGGGTTACCCAGGGTGTTGCACTTGCCTTAAAAGCAAGGATTTTATTGTACGATGCCAGTCCGTTAAACAATCCAACGAACGATTTAACTAAATGGGCTTCGGCAGCGCAAGCCGCTAAAGATGTAATGAACCTGAATATATTTTCATTAACTGCGGCTTATACTTCAGTTTTTAACACCCGAAAAAACAGTGAGGTTATTCTTGCCTACCAGCGGGCGGTAACTTTCGATCTGGAGACCAGGAATGCACCAGTAGGTTATACCGCTACCAATGCATCGGGCTCTGGTTACACTAGCCCAACCCAAGAGCTGGTTGATGCATTTGATATGAGCAACGGAAGAGCAATTAGCGATCCGGCATCGGGTTATAATGCTGCAGACCCTTACACAGGCAGAGATCCGAGGTTTTACAGGACCATTTTTCATAATAATGCAAAATGGTTAAATAGGATAATCCAAACTTATGATGGCGGTTTAGATAGACCAGGAAGTGCGGTAAACGTACAAACCCGAACTGGCTATTACATGCGTAAATTTTTGAACGAAACTTTTGAAAGTGCGTCAGTTTACAGCAATCAAACACACAACTTCCCGATTTTCAGGTACGCGGAGATTTTGCTCAATTATGCCGAGGCTATCAACGAAGCGGCAGATAATGCCGTAAACAGGGCTGAAGCTTTTAACCAATTGAAAGCTTTAAGGTTAAGGGCGGGTATTGCAATAGGCAGTACAGTAGGTTATCAACATGGACTAAAAACTACCATGACCCAGGCCGAAATGAGGGCGGCTATCAGGCACGAACGTAGGGTGGAGATGGCTTTCGAAGAGCAGCGTTTTTGGGATATACGCAGATGGAAAATTGCCGGAACGGTATTGAATGGCACTTTGCATGGCATGCAGATTATTAAAAATGCAGACGGCTCGTTCTCTTATACCCAAACAAATGCGCTCAATGTATCTTTCGATGCTTCTAAAATGTATCGTTATCCGATTGCAGCCAGCGAGGTAAACAAGAACAGAAACTTAACGCAAAATCCAGGCTGGTAATTGGAGATTTAAAAATTGTTAAATGATAACCATACCTATTATGCAAAAAATATTATATAAATTATTAATCCTTTTTATCCTCTTGCCCGGCATTTCTTTGGCGCAAACGGTTATTAGAGGAACTGTAGTCGACAATTCGGGTCCCTTGCCCGGTGCTACAATTGTAGAGAAAGGCTTAACCAACAATGGTGCCGTGAGCGATGGCGAAGGTAAATTTCAATTTACCTTAAAGGGAACCTCAAAAACCCTTATTGTTAAATCAATCGGATATTTAAATCAGGAGGTTAACGTAGCTGGAAAAACAGTAGTATCCATCAATTTAAAGGCCGATACCAAAGGCTTAGATGAAGTTTTGGTTGTTGGTTTTGGCAAGCAAAAGAAAATTACCAATACGGGGGCAATCAGTTCTATTTCGGCATCAGAGATTAAGCAAAACCCAAGTGCGAGTATCCAGAATACGCTTGCAGGCCGGTTACCAGGTTTTACTTCACAACAAAGAAGTGGCCAGCCAGGGGCAGATGGAGCAGCTTTCTTTATCCGTGGTGTAAGTACTTATGCGGGGAGTACCTCTCCTTTAATTATTGTTGATGATGTGGAATATGATTATAACCAGGTTTCTGATATCGATCCAAATGAAGTAGAAACTGTTTCCATTTTAAAGGATGCTTCAACCACTGCCGTTTACGGTATCAAAGGTGCCAATGGCGTACTGGTAATTACGACCAAAAGAGGATTAGCAGGTAAGCCACGGATTAATTTAAAATCAGAGGCGGGTTATCAAATGGATGTAAACACTCCGGAATTCTTAAATTCATACGAGGCTAAATTACTGAACAATGAAGCACTAAGGAATTCGGGCGATTTAACCAACAAAGCTTTCGCAACTGAGGCAGATTTGGCCGCTTACCGGGATCATACCGATCCTTATGGGCATCCGGATATAGATTGGTGGAAAACCATTTTTAAACCAGGCGCGATGATTACCAGACAGAATCTCGATTTTCAGGGCGGTACAGAAAGTGTAAAATATTTTGTATCGGCAGGTTATTTATGGCAGAACGGTAATGTTAGGGATTTTAGCTCAGATAACGGTGTAAACAGTAATTTCTATTACAAACGTTATAATTTTAGATCGAACTTAGATATTCAGGCAACCAAAACCTTAAGTATCCGTTTAGATTTAACCGGACGTTTCGGCGAAACCAACCAGCCTTTTAATTCGCAACAGGGCAACGCCTATTATGCAAATGGAAACGGTATTGTTGGCGAAATTTATAGCGGTGGTTATTTACCGCCCTGGGCTTTCCCGGTTACCAATCCAAATGGCTCGTACCCTTATAATCCTTTATTAACCAATGCAAATACCAGTATTATCGGTCGTTTGGCAGAGTCAGGATATTCGAGAACTTTTGATAATGACCTGAATATTGTTTCGAGCGCCAGTCAGAAGTTAGATTTTATAACGCCTGGATTAGCAGCAAAAGTATTATTATCGTACGCAAGTGCACAAAGTTATAGTGTAAGTGCAAGTAGAACCGCTTTGCCATATTATTTATATAATTCGGCTACAGGGCTTTATCTGCCATTAAACGCTACGCAATACCGTACACCACCATTTGCAGCTGGGTATAGCAATACCAGTATTTTCCGCACCTTAAGTACACAATCATCTTTGAACTATGATCGTAATTTTGGCGACCACCGTGTGTATGGTTTGGTTTTATATAACGATAACCGTGTAATTAATTCGACCACAACAGCTGATGCCAACCAAGGTCCGGGTGTACCAACAGTAATTACAGGAACAACGCTTAGGGGTGGTTACGATTACAAAAACAAATATCTGATTGAATTTAATGCGGCCTACAATGGTACCGACCGTTTTACCGGTTCTAAAACCAAAGGCTGGTTCCCGGCGGCATCAATAGGATGGAATATTTCTGAAGAGAAGTTTTTCTCAGACAATGTCAAATTTATAGATCTGTTTAAAATCAGGGCATCATATGGTATGGTGGGATCAGATGATATTGGTGGTGCGAAAAAATTTCTTCAATTATATACTTTAGGCTCTGGCTCCTACAATTTTGGTACAACAAGCACCTCGTATAACGGAATTACCGAAGGTAGTTTAGGAAACCTGAATGTAACCTGGGAGAAAGAAAAGAAACTTGATGTAGGTATAGACCTGAATATGTTTAAAGGTAAACTTAAAATTACTGCTGATTATTTCAACAATGACAGGTACGACATTTTAACCACCAGACAAAGTGTTCCCTTTACCATTGGGGTGGGTTTACCACCAGTTAACCTGGGTAAGGTAAACAACAGAGGTTTTGATGGGGAGGTAAGCTACAATGAGAAAATTAACGATTTCTCAGCAGGGGTAAGGTTGACTTTCTCTTACGCCAAGAATAAGATCCTCTATCAGGATGAAGCACAGCCTGCTTACCCTTGGTTAGCGGCAACAGGCAATCCGATTGGACAGTATTTTGGATGGCACTTTTTAGGCTTTTATACTGCAGCAGAAATTGCAGATCCTAATGTGGCCAAACCAACAACAGCTGTTGGGCCCGGCGATATGAAATATCAGGACTTGAATGGTGATAAAATCATTGACGATACGGATAAAGGAGTAATTGGCAAACCAAATCTGCCAAACACTACCTATGGTGCAAACTTTAATTTCGGGTATAAAAACTTTTACCTCAATGTATTTTTTCAAGGCTCGTACGGTTATAGTACCCGTTTTCACTCAGAGACCATTACGCCGGGAAACTCGAACTATCAACCGATACATTTGCAACGCTGGACACCGGAGACAGCTGCTACAGCTATTTTTCCTCGATTGGGTGGTAATGCGGTAACCAATTTTCCAAATGCCACAAATAATTTCTCTGATTTTTGGACAAGAGACAATTATTATGTGCGGTTAAAAACGGCAGAAATCAGTTACCTGTTTCCAAGCGCATTGGCTAAAAAACTTCGCCTTTCGGCGATAAGACTATATGCCAATGGAAATAACCTGCTTACCTGGACCAACGTAACCGATCTTTACCAGGTAGATCCCGAAAATGGAAACAGTACCACTACGGTAATCAGTGTGTATCCAACACAGCGTATTTATAATCTTGGATTAAATATTACATTTTAATTAAAGTGATCATGAAACCATCATGGGCATGCTGTTTAAAAATAGTGATGAATATGCCCATGATAGCTTCATCAACTAGAAAATAAATCATTATACAGATGAAAAAGAAAATTTCTATCATAGCCTTATTTGCACTCATCATCATCAGCTCTTCCTGCAAAAAAGGAGGCTTATTGGATGAGAGTACATTAACTACCTTAAACGAAGAAACCACTTTTGCCGATAGTATTAATACCCAGGCGTTTTTAACGCGGATTTATCAGCAGGTTGGATTCCAATACGATATTCAATACCTCGATGCTGGGGGGCATGCAGGAGCGGCTGATGAAGGTGTTGCCGGCCGTTACAACGGTACCCAAAATTCTGCAGTGGTTATTGCTTTTGGCCTGATATCTAAAAGCTCAACAAACAGCGATTTTACCGGCATGTGGTCAGTTCCTTATCAAAATATCAGAAGGGTAAATGTGCTTCTGCAAAATATTGGTGGGGCACCGTTAAGTGCTGCAACTAAAAAAGGTATGATTGCCGAAGCCAGATATTTAAGGGCCTGGTATTATTTCCTATTGATCAGGGCTTTTGGAGGTGTACCATTACTGGGCGATAAGGTTTATGATATTACCGAGGATTTTAATTTAAAAAGATCTACCTACCAGGACTGTGTAAATTACATCGTTTCAGAATGCGAAGCCGCCAAAGCAGATTTACCAACCAATGTAACCATTTTGCCTCAAAATTACGGGCGCATTACGCAAGGAACCTGCATGGGCTTAAAATCGCGTGTTTTATTGTATGCCGCAAGTCCCTTATTTAACGGTGGCCAATTAGCCCCATCTGGTGAAGTACACAATTTAACGGGTTATGCCGCGTACGATAAAGAACGCTGGAAAAAAGCTGCGGATGCGGCATCAGATATCATCAATACCGGTAACTATTCTTTGTATGTAGATAACGGTGCACCAAGCGGTACAACCAATAGAAACGGATATGGTTTTTATAAGGTTTTTCAGATGCGGGTAAACAGCGAATACCTGTTTGCCGCGATGAGAGGTGCACAACGTGAGTTCGAATCTTTTTTACTGCCGCAAAGCAGATCTGGTGGTTATGCCTTTACGGTAAGTCAGCAAACGGTAGATAAGTTTCCAATGATTAACGGGAAAGCCATTAATGAAGCGGGTTCTTTATACGATCCGGCCAATCCTTACGCCAACCGTGATCCCCGTTTTGCCAATTCAGTAATTTATAATGGTGCCCCATGGATTTTAAGCGGTAATAATGCTGCTCCTGTAAATACTTATGTAGGTTCTGGTACAACGGATGCTGTGAGTGGTCCGCTTGGGTTTAATACAGGCTACTTTCCCCGTAAATATCTTTTAGAAAACTCTACAGGAAACGGTGAGCGATGCTGGGGACTGATTCGGTATGCAGAAATTTTATTGAATTATGCTGAAGCACTTAACGAGTACAGCGGACCAGTACCTGAAGTGTATGCCCAACTAAGAAAAATAAGGGAGCGTGCTGGTATTACCGCAGGTACAGATGGTAATTATGGAATTAAGGCAGATGCAACACAAGATGAAATGCGGGCTATTATTCAAAAAGAACGCGATATAGAATTGTTTATGGAAGAACACCGTATGTGGGACGCGAGAAGATGGAAAACAGCTGCGGTTGATTTTGAAAAGCCAATACGGGGCGTTAAAATAACCAAAACGGGTAATACCTATAGTTACGAATATGTAGATGTGCGCGAACATCATTTTCCTGCCAATTATGGTTTATTCCCAATGTTGGCATCAGAAATAGCAAAAAATACAGCATTGATCCAAAATCCGGGCTGGTAGAAAATAAAGAAACATCAGTTCGGTCTGATAAAAAAATGGTTAGTATCGTTAGTTTGGGGCCACCTTGCCTAGCTTGGTGGCTTTTTTTAAGGTTAAAACCTATTATTGAAACGAAATCAAATGGAAAATGCCGTTTAACAAATTAAAATATACCTGCAGCATGCTGAAAGTATGCCTGTTGGTAGCTTTTTTAGTAGTGCCGTTCATTGTTAGTGTGGCTCAAATACCAGCCAGTGAAGTAAATTGGCCCGTTTTTATGGCCAGGCAAAATTTAAAGTGGGATAACCTTGGCAAAGATTATTATAGTGGTATTATCCTGGGTAACGGGCTGCTCGGTACCAATATTTATAAAGAAAACGACAGTTTAATCCGTTTCGATATCGGCAGGAGCGATGTGGTGGATCACCGTGAGAAACTAATGCCCAGCGCCGGTAAACTGTATACCCAATCGCGCCTGCCCATTGGTTATTTTACGCTTAAAACCGAGGGTAAAATAACAGGTGCTAAAATAGAACTTGATATTTACAATGCCGAAGCTAAAGGAAGTATATCCACCACAAAGGGAACAATCTATTTTACAGCCTTTGTTGCAGCCAATCAAAATGTAATTAGCATTTCGCTTAATGCAATGCAGCAGGAAAAAGTTTCAGCCTGTAAATGGAACCCTGGTAAAAGTATCAGCCCGAGGTACCTTCATGCCTACCCAACAGATAAACCTGCAAATTATCAGGAAAACCCTCCTGTAAAAATAACTATTGAAAACGGTTATACCTTTTGTAATCAACCTTTACTCAATAATGGTGGTTATACTACTGCTTATCAAATTAAAGGTGATAACAGCTCGGGCAAATTGCTTGTAAGTGTGGGCTATGATGGGTATAATAGCCTCGATGAAACAAAGGAAGCCTTAAATAACCTTAAAAACTTTAAGTCAGACAAAGAAAGTGTTGCTGCACACCGCAATTGGTGGCACCGTTATTATCAGCAGAGTTTTGTTGCCCTGCCCGATAAACGCATGGAAAATTTTTATTGGATACAGCTTTATAAACTCGCCTCGATTACCCGTGCAGATAAACCAATTGCCGACTTAATGGGGCCGTGGACAGCTGCAACGCCCTGGCCGGCTATCTGGTGGAATTTAAATACCCAGCTTACCTATTCTCCAATTTTTACCGCCAACCATTTAGAACTCGGCGAATCGCTGTTTAAGTCTTTAAATATTCATCGGCAAAGTTTAATCAATAATGTCCCGGCGCAATGGCGTAATGATGCTGCTGCCATAGGCAGGAGCTCTTCTTACGATCTGGTAAGTCCAATAACTGAAGCAGAAATAAGCAGGGGGACTTTTGAGCCTGCAAACCTTACCTGGATGTTATATTATTATTACCAATATTACACCTATACCAAAGATGAGCAGACCCTCCGTACTAAAATTTACCCTTTACTGAAAAGGTCTGCAAATTTTTTAATCCATCAGCTTAAACAGGATGATAGAGGGATTTATCATTTTCCAATGTCTCACTCTCCTGAATACAAAAATGTAGAAGATGCAAACTATACCCTATCGAGTTTAAGCTGGGCCCTGCAAACATTAATTAAGGTGAATGGAGAGCAACAATTGAAAGATGCAGATGCTGGTAAATGGAGCCTGATATTGAAAAACCTGACATCTTTTCCCGTAGGAGATACTGGTTTTTTAATCGGCAAAGATGTGCCATTAAATAGCTCGCACAGGCATTATTCACATTTACTGATGATTTATCCATATAACCTGGTGAATTGGGAACAGCCAGAAAATAAGGAACTGATCAGTTTATCTTTGAAAAACTGGCTTATGTACAAGAATGCGCTTGCAGGATTTTCTTTCAGTGGCGCTGCTTCTATTTACGCAGGTATGGAAAACGGTGATATGGCCTACCAATGGTTAAACGAACTGTTCGATCGTTTTATGCAGCCCAATACCCTTTATCGCGAATCGGGGCCAGTAATCGAAACGCCATTGGCAGCCGCAACATCAATACAGGAAATGCTGATCCAGAGCTGGGGAGATAAAATCAGGATTTTTCCTGCCATTCCATCCAGCTGGAAAGACGCATCGTTTAAACAACTTAGGGCAGAAGGTGCTTTTTTGGTAAGTGCAGATATGCAAAACGGGCAGACAAAAAATATTAGAATAACCAGTTTAAAGGGAGGAGCCTTAACTCTGGTGAGCAATATGGATAAATTTTCCATCCGATCGGATAAGCGGAGTAAAATAGATTATCAGCAGTATAAAGAAAGCGAAAAAATCAAAATTGAAATCAAAAAAACCATAATTGGAGAAACCTTACAACTGGTTTCTGCAAGTTTTGAAGAAAAACAAACGCCGGCTTTTCCTTATAGTAAATATCAGGACTGGTTTTGGGGATTAAATAAAAAATAAAGGATGTTTCCTGTAAATAAAAAAACAAACAGCAAAATAAAGGTTCACCGAAAGGCTAGATTTGGATTCCTGGTGGGAAGCCTAATGCTGATGGTAATATCGGCAAATGCCCAAAATGAACCTTTTAATATCATTCTGCAACGCATTAATAACGATTTGCAGACTTTTGTTAAGGATAAAGCCTTAGCAGAAGAGGTTACCAGTCATCTTAAAAATCTGAATGCCGATGGCAGCTGGCAAGATGTTAATTATACCGATGCACAGTATGATCCTTTAAAACGGATCAAAGATATGGCAACGGTATATATCCGCGCATCGAACAAACTTTATAATAACGCTGAGCTTCACCGTGCCATCGTTAAATCCTTACAAAACTGGCTGGATAAAAACCCGAAGAACAAAAATTGGTGGTACAACGATATTTTTTACCCACAAGCGATTGGGCAGACGTTAATATTAATGCGAAGTGCAAAGGAAGGGCTTCCTCCTGAATTAGAAAATGCGTTGATTAAAAGGATGATCAGGAAATTAAAGACTGGCGACGGTGCCAACACTTCTGATGAAGCATTGCATTATTTATATCGTGCTTGCCTAACACAAAACAAGGCAACCTTGGATTCTGCTGCAAAATACCTGTTCGAACCTATTGCAATAACCGATGGCAAGGAAGGTGTTCAGGTAGATGGTAGTTATTATCAGCATGGAAAACAGCAGGCCATTGCCAGTTATGGAAGGGTGTTTGCCGGAAATTCGGTTAATGCGGCCTTCTATTTGCGTGGAACAGCATATGCTTTACCGGAAGATCAACTGGCCATTTTGGTAAATTACCTTAAAAATACTTTCTTAAAAACCATAAGAGGATCATTCTATGATTTTAATGTACGGGGACGAGGCATTAGCCGTAAAGATTCGTTAAGTAGTGGGATGGGAGGAATGGTAGGGAAAATTAAACTATTTGATCCCGAAAATGCGGCTTACTGGGATGCTTCAACATTAAGAACATCAGGCAAAAAACCTGTTGATTATGGGATAGCTGCTTCACATAACCAATACTGGAAAAGTGGTTACACCCTGCATCTTCGTAAGGCTTATACCTTCAGTGTGCAAACAGCATCAACGAGAACTTTACGGACAGAACGCGGTAATAACGAAAACATATTAGGGAAATTTCTCCCCGATGGGGCAACTAACATTCAGCGTAGCGGATCGGAATATGCCAACCTGATGCCTGTTTGGGAATGGGATAAAATCCCTGGAACCACGAGTAGAGATTATGCCAATGATAATGGTGCAACAGTATTAAAGGAATGGGGAATTCCGGGTACAACCAAATTCGTTGGGGGAGTTAGCGATGGTATTTATGGCGTTTCATGTTATGATTTAAATTACGACAGCGTTCAGGCAAAAAAAGCATGGTTCTTTTTTGATCGGGAAGTGGTGTGCCTGGGTGCTGGAATTAAGAGCAGTACAAAAGAAAATATCACCACAACAATCAATCAGTCCTGGTTAAGGGGTGATGTGGCTTCTTCCAATGGAGCGCAGGCCAATGCTAAAGGCGAGCGCTGGGCAGTTCATGATAGCATTGGGTATATTTTTCCCCAAGGTGGGAATTTAGAAATCAGCAGCAAAGCGCAAACCGGAAACTGGTACCGCATCAACCATTTTCAGCACAAAACCGAACTAAAACATAACGTATTTAAAATCTGGTTAAACCATGGCCTAAATCCTCAGAATGCCAGCTATCAGTATGTTGTGGTGCCGGGAATTAACGCTGCGGGTTTAAAAAAATACAACCGATCGATGATACAGATATTAAAAAATACGGATGAACTGCAGGCGGTAAAACATACTGGGCTGGATATGTTACAAGCCGTTTTTTATAAAGCGGGAACACTGGCTGCCAATGACCTTTCGCTTCAGGTAGACCAGCCGTGTACAGTTTACATTAAAGATTTAAACGGTAAAAACCCTACGTTATATATCGCAGATCCGGCACAGGAAAATGCAACTATAAGCGTGTTGTTAAAGCTGCCAGGATTATCGAAACCAAAAAGTATAGATTGTAATCTGCCGGCTGGCGCCTTTGCAGGTGCTACGGCGAGTTTTAAAATTAAAGAATAATACACACAGACTATTAAATTATGAAAAAAATCAATTTCGCTGTCGCATTGCTGATGCTTGGCAGTTCAGTTTCCTCTGCACAGACCGAGAAAAAGCCGATGGCACAGTTAATTAACGATGAATTTAAATTCGCAGCTGACCAATATAAAGTGCTTGCTAAAAATATCCCTGAAGGCAAAACACCTCAAAGTTTTGATAAAGGTAAATCCATCAATTACGATATTAAGTGGTGGTGCAGCGGCTTTTATTCTGGCAGTTTGTGGTACATATACGAACAGACCAAAAATGCGGAGATTAAACAAGAGGCCGAGAAAGCTTTAAAGGTGATAGAGCCAAACCAGACCTATACCGGAAATCACGATTTGGGCTTTATGATGTACTGCAGCTTTGGCAATGCTTACCGCTTAACCGGGAAGCCAGAATATAAGGCTGTGATTCAGCGTTCGGCAGAATCTTTGGCTACGCGTTACCGCCCTATTGTAAAATCTATCCAATCGTGGAATAAAAGCAAGATGTGGGAGTGCCCTGTAATTATTGATAATATGATGAATCTTGAAATGATGAACTGGGCAAGCGATAATGGAGGTGATAAGAAGTATAAAGAAATTTCGGTTATCCATGCCAATACTACTTTAAAAAATCATTTCCGCCCTGATTTCAGTTCTTATCATGTGGTCGATTACAACCCTCAAACGGGTAAGGTTATTAAAAAAGTTACCTGGCAGGGTGCCGCAAGCTGTTCGGCATGGTCGCGTGGGCAGGGCTGGGCTTTATATGGCTATACCATGATGTACCGTTTCACCAAAGATCCGGCCTATTTAAAACAGGCAAAAGGTATTGCGCACTTTATATTGAACCATCCAAATTTACCTGCCGATAAAATTCCTTTCTGGGATTTCGATGCACAGGGGATTCCCTTTGCCAAACGTGATGCTTCAGCAGGCGCACTGATGGCTTCGGCATTGTTAGAGCTTGGTCAGTATACTTCAGGAAGCGAAAAAACAGCATTCAGATCTGCGGCCGAAACCATGATCTATTCGCTTTCAAGCAATGCTTATCATGCTAAATTAGGTGAAAACGGTGGCTTTTTGTTGATGCACAGCACAGGCGCTTACCCATTAAACAGCGAAATAGATGTACCTTTAATTTATGCCGACTATTATTATTTGGAAGCATTGGCCAGGTATAAAAAATGGTATTTATAGAAAAACGTGAGATTTAGATGCTGTTAGAAGTAGCTAAAACTTTCATCTAATCTAAGTTTTTATTTGAAAATGAAAGTTCAGCAGTGCTTAGGAGGCAGCAGCCCCGTTATTCGCTATAGTCCCGATGAAAAAATCGGGAGCTACCGCTACTACCGGGTTTATGAGCAATGGTTTGTGCAAAGACTGCCAAAAATTAATACTGTCAACTGAGCAATTAACCGATAATGGTAATGCCACCTTTGCCATCTAGACCCGATCCGATAGCTATCAGGATAAAACGGAAAGCGGGAAGAATCCTGAATTGTAGTACAGAAACCTGCTCTCCAAATAACATAAAACTAAAAAGATAAACTTTAATGCCACTTACATTATTAAAGAAACTATAATGAAATTCAAACTGATTTTTTCTGCGCTGCTGATTTGTTCGCAGTTTGCAAATGCTCAAAAGAAACCTACATCTGGTGCCGAAGACCGTGCTTTTTGGGTTAAAACCTTAAACCGCATTGCCTACCCGGTGATCCACAACCTGGCCAATGAAACTTTAAAAAAGAACATGCCGCTAGAAAAAGCCCCTGGCTATGGCTTAAATGTAGCCAAAGTTACTTACCTCGAAGCATTGGGCCGTACCATTGCAGGAGTTGCACCATGGTTGGCTTTACCTGATGACAACTCTACGGAAGGTAAACTTAGAAAAACCATGCGTACCGAGCTGTTAAAAGCTTTGGCAAATTCAGTAAACCCTGCAAGTCCTGATTACATCAGTTACCGCTCCGAAAGTCAGCCTATTGTTGATGCTGCTTATGTTGCACATGCTTTTTTGCGTGCACCAAAAGCACTCTGGGAGCCGCTTGATGAAATCACCAAAAAAAGATTTATAGAAGAATTTAAATCGCTACGCACAAGAAGCGGCGCCTACAATAACTGGTTATTGTTTTCGGGCTTAACTGAAGGGTTTTTATTGAGTATTGGTGAACAGTATGATCCAGCCCGTGTTCAATTCTCCATCAATAAAATGAAAGAATGGTATGTAGGCGATAGCTGGTACAGTGATGGCGAAAAGTTTAGTATGGATTATTACAATTCATATGTGATCCATCCCATGCTGGTTGATCTTTTAAAGGTATTGGTCGATAAGAAAAGGGCATCTCAGGCTGATTATGATATTGCATTAAAAAGAATGGTACGTTATTCTGAGTATCTGGAAAGGATCATTTCACCGGAGGGCACTTATCCTGCCTATGGCCGTTCGATCACTTACCGTACTGCAGCCTTTCAGGCCCTGGCGCAAACAGCGTTAATGGAAAAACTGCCAGAATATGTAAAACCATCACAAGTTCGTGGCGGCTTAACCGCGGTAATGCATAAACTGTACGATGGAAACCAGAATTTTGATGATAAAGGGTGGTTGGTACTGGGTTTTAACGGTCATCAACCAGAAGTAGCTGATACCTATACTTCTACCGGAAGTTTATACATGGCTACCTTAGGCTTTTTAACCCTGGGTTTACCTGCCGATAATAAATTTTGGACAGATGCACCCGCATCATGGACCAGTTTAAAAGCCTGGAACGGAGAAACCATAAAAAAGGATTATAAAGTTGAGTATTAATACAAATAATAAGTATCGTATAAATATATTTGCGGATAGGATCTGATATCGGTTCAGCTCCCATTGCAAAACTCAATTTTTAACCAATGAACAAATTCGAAAGCCGTTACGCGCAAAGCCCTAAAGAAGTTAAACAAATGGATACCGCAGCTTTGCGGGATAATTTCTTGATCGAAAACGTATTTGAGGCAAACCAGGTAAACCTTACCTTATCTCATTTTGACAGATATATTGTTGGGGGTGCAATGCCTGTTGATCAGAAAATAGCACTTCCAAACCCTGATGATTTAAAAGCGACCTACTTTTTAGAGCGTAGGGAACTGGGTATCATCAATGTTGGTGGAAAAGCAATCGTTACTGCTGATGGTGAAAAATACGAATTGGATTATAAAGAGGCTTTATACATTGGCAAGGGTGCAAAAGAAGTATTTTTTGAATCTGCCACACCAGGTGAGGCGGCTAAATTATACATCAATTCTGCCCCTGCACATCACACTTATCCTAACAAAAAGGTAAGCAAAGCTGAAGCAGAGATCGTAGAATTAGGCACGCCTGAAACTGCAAACCATAGAATAATAAATAAGTTGTTGGTGAACAGTGTTTTGCCAACCTGCCAATTACAAATGGGTATGACCGAGTTAAAATCGGGCAGTGTTTGGAATACCATGCCAGCACATACACACGATAGGAGGATGGAAGCTTATTTCTATTTTGAAGTTCCGAAAGGACAGAGCGTTTGCCACTTTATGGGCCAGCCACAAGAAACCCGTCACATCTGGATGCAAAGTGATCAGGCAGTAATATCGCCAAACTGGTCTATCCACTCGGGTGCAGGCACAAGCAACTATACCTTTATTTGGGGTATGGCTGGCGAAAACTTAGATTATGGCGATATGGATCATTGTGCCATTACCGAACTGAAATAAATTCTTATCGTCATCTCGATCCGATAGCTATCGGGTCGGGTACCGATTTCTCATCGGTAGCAAAACAGCGAGATCTTTAAATGCATCATAGAATACAAACATGTCAAACATATTCAATTTAGCAGGTAAAACTGCATTAGTTACCGGTTGTAAAAGAGGGATAGGAAAAGCCATGGCTTTAGCTTTAGCCGAAGCAGGTGCCGATGTTATCGGTGTTTCTGCAAGCCTCGAACTTCAGGGCAGTACTGTAGAAAAAGAAATTTTAGCACTGGGTAGAAAGTTTTATGCTTACCAGTGCGATTTTGGTAAACGCGAAAATACCCTGGCTTTTGCAGCTCAGGTAAAGGCCGATCATCCGGTTATCGACATTTTGGTAAATAATGCCGGAACGATTTTACGTCAGCCAATTGCTGAGCATTCGGATGAATATTGGGATGAGGTGATTGCGGTAAACCAAACTGCACCATTTATTCTAACCCGAGAAATCGGAAGGGAAATGATTGCAAGAGGAAGCGGAAAAGTAATCTTCACAGCATCCTTACTATCATTCCAGGGTGGTATTACCGTTCCTGGTTATGCAGCAAGTAAAGGTGCAATCGCATCTTTAACCAAAGCTTTTGCAAACGAATGGGCATCAAAAGGGGTAAATGTAAATGCCATTGCACCTGGTTATATTGCAACCGATAATACTACAGCTTTACGCGAAGATCAGGATAGAAGCACTTCTATTTTATCGCGTATCCCTGCCGGAAGATGGGGAACACCAGAAGATTTTAAAGGGCCTACATTATTTTTGGCATCACCGGCCAGCGATTATGTTCATGGAACAATTTTGACCGTTGATGGCGGTTGGATGGGACGTTAGTCAGTCTTGAGTTGGAAGTCCCCAGTCTTGAGTCGGAAGTCCAGCGTAGTAATCCGAAGATAATAAAACCCCGTAAGTTTTAAACTTGCGGGGTTTTTATGTCGTTAGGACTTAAGACTTCGGCCTTATGACTATGGACTAATAAAGGTTATATATCTCCTTAATATCTTTCAAAATCTTTTCGAAATCGATCTTCAGGTCAATTAACCGGCCAGTATGGATGTCGAAAACCCAACCTTGAACGGTTAATCCACGACCAGCAATAGCTTCCTGAACTGCTGCTGTTTTTAACAGGTTTACACACTGCTCCTGAACGTTCAGCTCTACTAATCTATTATAACGAAGGCTTTCATCTTCAATGGCGTTCAGTTCGTCTTTATGGATACGGTATACATCGCGGATATTTCTTAACCAAGGGTTCAAGATACCTAAATCTGCTGGTTGCATGGCTGCTTTAACGCCACCGCAATTATAATGGCCACAAACCACAATATGGTTTACTTTTAAATGGCGTACGGCGTAATTTAAAACCGTCATTACATTTAAGTCTACGTTGTTAACCAGGTTGGCCACATTTCGGTGTACAAAAGCCTGACCTGGTTGTATGCCCATTAAATCTTCTGCCGTAACACGGCTATCTGAGCAGCCGATGTACAAAAACTCAGGGCTTTGTCCTTTCGATAATTCAGTAAAATAATCAGGATTAATGGCCAGTTTCTCGGCGATCCATTTTTCGTTGTTCTTAAAAACTTCTTCTACATTCATGCTTTTGCTTTAAATAGAATTTTAGAATATATAAATTATGATGAGTGCTAAACAAGGTGTTTATATTGCCATAAAACTAAAAAAAGATTTCCTGATTTAGGCAAGTTCCTCGTCTTTCCTTTTGTTAGCTTAATTAACAAGTTTTGCCCTTAAATGTTTAGTGATTTGAGAGGTATTGTGGAAGGAAACCAGCAATAAATAGTATAAATGTGATAAAGGCTGTGAAAAATAAAAAAGGTTTAATGCCAGCGGTACTGCTGCCATTCTTTAACATCAGTTGCCTAACCAAGCTTGAAGTGAGTAATGATACGCAAATTAAAAATACGAAAGCAAGCGCTAAGCCAACACCAATTCCAAATATTTCTGTCTCTTTTCTGGTGTAAAATACGTTGAAAAAATCGGATAGGAAAAGTAAGTTCCAGATCACCACTATACCAACGGCAAATGGAATTTTAATCGGAAAACCAGTTTGAGCCTGAAGCTGGCTGATCTCCTGGTCAATATGATTTGGGGTAGGTTCGGTATAATTAAGAAAACCGGTTTGTATAATTTCTGCCATCCGCTCTTCTGCATTTCCCAGAAAGGTAAAGAAGATGTCTTTATTATATTTTTCAACACGGTGGGTAATCCTGATTGAACTACCTAATATAGACGTGTGGGGAGTAATGGCGATAATATCTGAGCGTTTAAAAACAAAATTACCCCTGATGGATGCATTAAGTTCGAGTTTAAATTCGCTTACTTTTAAAGTGGCAAAAGGCCAGGTTGCCTTAAAGCCGCCTATGCTAACGCCACCTGTTTCTTCAAATGTATTCATTTATCGAGCAATTAATCTGTTCGAATATATCCCATTTAATCTGGTTTTTATAGTCTCGATTAAATTTATTATAAGAAGAAAAATAAAAGCCAATATTAATCACCGTTATTGTTTAACGCGGATTAATATTGACTTTAAAAATGTTTTTTAACTGGCAACTGCTACCGCATTCTTGTTAATGTGGTTAGGCAGTTCTTCAAGTGTGTATAAGTTAACCAACGATTCTCTTAATACATTTTTAGCATCATACCACATGTTTTCCTGGGTAAAATGACAAACGCCATTAGTTAGCTCGGTAATAACTGCACCGATTAAGGTTGCAAAGTGATTTTCGAAAACATCGCCCGAATGATATTTTAAAGAAAATACTTTGTTATAATTTTGAAGCTGAGCTTCAACCTCTGCGCTCAGTTTTACAGGTTTTGCAACCTTTCTTTTTTTCTTTTTAAATAATCCCAGTATCTTTTGTACAAAACTCTGTTTGATGATTTTGTCTTTAAAGAGCTTTTTCTTGTACTCCTTAAGGTCGAATGATTTAAGGGATACGCCAAAATTTAATTTTAAGTTATTTTCGTTAAATATTTCCAAACTGGGTTTGTCCCATTTAAAAACGATTGGCAAGTTTCCATTCGGGTTTCTAAATGAAAAAGAGGAGTTAATATCCAGAACATTTTCATGTTCATTTAAACGTTTTAAAATTGTTGGGATAAGATCGTCTGTTAATGAATTGGCGTAAATGTTTATATAAGCACTCATGTTTTGTTAAGATTAGCTGAAATCAATTATCGCGAATGGGCAATTGCCATAGGCTTTATTAAATGATATTAAGGATATCATTACATTGCAGAGCGATCCATTCTAAATAGATACCACTCCTCAATATCGATTAACTTGGAAATCTTAAGGTGAATTGGTAGTTGCAGTTTTTCATTTGTATATATGGTTATTTGTGTGTCGTCATATGCGCAAAAACAGCGCTTAATTTTTTTACTATATAAACGGGTCGGATTACCGAAACGTTACAGCTAATTTTAAAATTATTTTCTGAGCAATAATTATACCATAAATACGTTGCTTATTTTAATCTTTCGAGCAGCTTTTTCATGTTGCTTAGCTGTAGGATGTTTTTAAATTCGGGCGTATCAAAACCACCTTTATCTATCACCTGCTTTAAGCTTCTGTTAAAGCTCCTTACGGAGATGCCCAGGTAGGCAGCCATGTCTTCTTTTGAGATTGAGATATGCTCATCGGCCTGTAGTTTGAGCAACTTTAAAAGTGCATATTCTAACGTATATAGCTGTTGAAAGGATGCCCGTGTACTGGTTTGTATAATTCTGGTAGACAATTCCTGGAGTAAGATTGTAGTAAATTCGCTACTTTTATTAATCAGGGAAAGGAACAGATGGTCAGGGATAACATAGGCGGTAACTTCACTTATTGCCGCTACATTGCACAAACAATCAATCTTTTTTAAAGCTTCTAATTCGCCAACCACTTCGCCCTTACCTAAAAATTCGATAATAAAATCTTTACCGTTTTCTTCTGAAATAAAACACTTGCTAATTCCATCCTTAATGATGTAGATACTGTTGATTTTTTCTCCCTGTTCAATAAATCTATAACCCGCTTTAAAGTTTTTAAGTATAATGGCTTCTCCTTCATTTTCGGCGCAAAAACGTTCAATAAAAGATAAGAAAGTAAGGTTGGTACGTAGCATATTTATTTAGTCGAGACAAATGTCCTTTTTTAAAGGGGGTTGTTGCTTTACTTTTGTGGCACTAAAGTAAGCATATCTATGAAAAATCAAATTACTGTAATTGCTTTTGATGCTGATGATACCCTTTGGGTAAACGAACCTTATTTCCGCGAAACTGAAGAACAGTTTGCAGGTCTTTTAGAAGATTTTATGCCTCATCATAGCATTCTGGCAGAACTTTACAAGACTGAGATTGCCAATTTGCCACTGTATGGCTACGGGATTAAAGGTTTTGTTTTGAGCATGATCGAAACAGTTTTGAGGATAACTGAAGGTAAAATAGACCCCATTGTGATTAGTAAAGCGATAACACTTGGACAGGAAATGCTCAATAAACCAGTTGAACTGCTTGATGGGGTAGAAGAAGTACTTAAAGCCCTGCACGGGAAATACAGATTAGTGGTTGCGACGAAAGGCGACCTGCTCGATCAACAGCGCAAGCTCACCAAATCAGGACTTGATCACTATTTTCACCATATTGAAATTATGAGCGATAAACAGGAAAAAGATTATCAAAAACTGATCAAACACCTGGATTGTAAGCCTGAAGAATTTTTAATGCTGGGTAACTCCTTAAAATCGGATGTTTTGCCAGTACTGAATATTGGCGGACATGCCGTTCACATCCCTTTCCACACTACGTGGGTACATGAGAGCATCGATCATAAGATTGAACATGTAAATTTTTATCAGATGGAAAGTCTAGCTGAGGTTTTACCAAAATTAATTGAATGAAAGAAAAAATAGATATAAACACCTGGATCAGAAAAGATCATTTTAAATTTTTTAGCGCCTTTGATGAACCTTTCTTTGGCGTAACCGTGGAGCTAGACTGTACTGCTACCTACGAAGAAGCAAAAGAACATAACGTTTCTTTTTTCTTGCTTTATCTGCACAAATCGCTGCTTGCCGCAAATCAGGTAGAATCTTTTAGTTACCGCATTATTGATGGAGAAGTTTGGAAATACGATAGCGTGAATGCCGCAGCTACCATCAACAGACCAAATGGCACATTTGGATTTGGCTACATGGATTTCTATAAGGATTTTGAAGATTTTAGAACAGCAGCCAATAAGGAGATCGAAAAGGTACAGGCCAGCATGGGTTTAATTCCTTCCTCATCAGGTGAAAATGTGATCCACTATTCGGCACTGCCCTGGTTAAATTTCACTTCTTTATCGCATGCCCGAAATTATGCTTTTCAGGATAGCTGCCCTAAAATATCTTTTGGCAAAGTTAGAGATGAAAACGGAAGAAAAATAATGTCGGTTTCTATACATGTAAACCATGCTTTGATGGATGGTTATAACGTTGCACAATTTGTAGATGCCTATCAGGAATTATTAAACAAAAAAGAGGTTAACGAATATATTTAATTCAAAACTTTAAGGAATTAAACCTAAAGGATAATTAATGTTCGGTTAATATTAGGAATTTATTTTCGGTGATGTTTATAGCTGCCGTTATCATTCCTTTTTATCTTTTGGCCATTGTAGCGATGTGTTTTATGGATACCGCTTTTAAGGCCATTATGTTTTTTGTACTGTTGCTTATTGCCACATTTATACTTTTTCTGTTTATCAATTATCCTATGCAATCGGTTTTTACTGTAATCTGTTTAATGGCAATGTTTGCTTTTAAACCTAAAGATTAATTAAAAAAATGAATTATGATTTGCATTCGAGAAAGTATTTGCTATTTTTGCTGCTCAAGCAGGAAGCTTGTTCAGTTACTGAATGATTATATAACTTTTTGGTTATTGAATATTTAAAATTGGGGGATTAGCTCATTTGGCTAGAGCGCTTCGCTGGCAGTGAAGAGGTGATCGGTTCGAATCCGATATTCTCCACCATCGTCTGCAGTATATTGATAGACAGCAAGTAAGCTGTCTATCCGCTGCAAAGTCTGCCACAGCACAACCGAAAATCCCTCAAATTTCACCTCCAGCGCAGTGGAAATCCACTCCACAAAATGCTGTATTGTTTTTAAAAAAAACACCTTACTTCTGACTTTTTTACGTGCCAATCAGTTTTTTTTGTTGAATACTTTAATAGGATGATAGAGGAGCTCCTCCTGCATCTCATTTGGGCCTACAAAGGGCCGGAAACGCACTGATCCGTTTTTGAGGTCTCCATTGATATCAGGTAAAGCAGATTGATAGTATTTTCTTGATGGTTTGGGCAAGATGAAATCTCCCTCACTACCAAGGTCATATACAGAGAAGCCGGCAGCTATCAAAAGGCTGGCAATCGAGACTTCATGGTGACCACTCCATCCTGAACGATAGGCAGCCTTCAAGTAAGCAATTGCCCTGTTAGAAATCCTAAAAATTGGGTTAAATGATCTTATCCTTGAATTTAGTGGGATTCTTTCTCCGGAGCTATGTTTTAGGCTTTCCCACCAATGCCAATTTGGCTCCTCTTGATATCTTCTTATGTGGCAAGATAAAAAATCAGCATCAATATTATTCTTTGAAAATGATTCAAAAAAGATTCCCCAGGGGCCGTTAAATCTTACATCATCCTCAACATACCAATAATAAGTATAATTAGGATTGCTATCATAAAACTGGAAAAGCGGGAAATGATTGCTTCCGGGAACGAGTTTATTATTAATGCCTTTAAAGCCAATAGAGGTTAGTACGGCATTGTCAAAAAGGAGAGGATTGTGGAACGCAATCGATTTGGATATTTTCTTTCGTGCCTGATGGTATAATAAAAAAACGTCATGCGATTCTGGAGCTTCTCGTTTCATATCATTATATGCTTGAAGGGTAATCTTATCATTTTTGTTGGTTAAGAACAATACGGCTACAGTCTCTTTTACATCTCTGATAGGAATCTCATCTAACGGAAAATCGTAGTTTTTTCGATGGGAAAGAAGCTCTATATCAATTCTGTCCAATATTTGAGAAGGGATCTGTGCGGAAAACTTTCTGGCAAATAGAAAACGTGTCCTTTTAAGGAGTTTAAAGTGTTTATCTTGTAATTCTCGCGGATGCAAATAAGGATAGTCCCATTTAATCAAATGGAGGTTTCTATTGACCAGATTGTCCTCAATAATCTTTTCCCCGCAATTTAGGAACAATGTTTGAAAAAAGCTTTCGTCTGGAATAGCAACGGTCCGGTAATATTGTATGAAATTGGGATTAAGTTTTAAAAAATCAAAAATGATCTTTAGCGCATAATTAGGGATTGAGAACCATTGTGAGCCAGTATATATCGGCATGATCTCGTTTATTTTTTCATAATACGGAAACCTCGCCTTCCCGCCAATATTCCATTTATTGTATGGGATTTTATTATAATTTAAATAAATTGCTAAGGGGTTAGCCTTTAGATAAGAGAAGATATACCGGTTACTTTTAATGGGATAGTCGTGTCCGCTCATTAGTATGACGCGGTCTGTCGATGGAAGCTTATTATAAACAAATCTAAGACTGTTTAATGTGGCTTGAATGATTTCGAAACTGCCCCAATCGCTTATGCACCTCTTTTTTATAAAGGTGATCCGTTGCATATCCAGTTCGTTTAAATGTATGGTAAAATCACTAAGTTGCGCTCTAATGTCTATGTGGATAACAAAATTTACGTTCTCAGCAGATAGAGCGCTAATAAGTCTTGCCAAGTGTTTAGGATCGTTATGTGCTAATATTATATATGTTAGATTCATGGAGAGCAGTTACTGTTTGGTATCGTATTCTAAAACTAAATATTTAATTTAAATTTTTTTGTTCCATATTAAAATCAATTTTATTAATATACTTTTTGTGGGTCGGTTTAACAATTTGGCCCCCTTGGTGTAAACAAAAGATACCTGCGCCAGAGACTTTTTGCAATTACATATGGATAAAAACGACCTCGGCTGGATCGGGAACGAAACGATAGACCGCGTTCAGTTCGGCTTTGAGGTAACCAGCACCGCTGGTGGAAGAAATCATCAAGTGAGCAATTATACGGTATCCTTTAATTAACTTACTAACAATTTATAACGGGCATATTAATTTTTTCCAACTAAATCCATAACCCAGTAGGTGCCAGCTTTTGTTCTAAGCACTTGCAGTACCTGGCTGCCGAAATTGCTTAAAGATCCTGTATCGGCCGATTCGAGCTGCAACGCAACCGCTTTACCACCATTGTGGTTGATCTCATCAGCCATCGCTTGTCCGCGTTGACTATTGTAAGTGAGGATTACGCCAATGCCGCGTTTTGCTGCATTCAATGCAATGCTTTTTCCTATTCCCTGGCTACCACCTGTTACCAGGACGATTTTCGATTATTGATCTGTGGTGTCATCGTTTTAATTTTTTGATCACACAAAGTTCCATCATCAAATCGCTGCCCGCTCATACATTTAAGGGTAAGCATTATACACTTCTAATATATCATACCAGATAAATACTATTCCCGAAAAAGCCTGCTGTGCGGACACATCTTGTGGCTTTTTTATACGGCCTGCAGGCCCTATGACTAAATGAAGAAGTCCCAACGATCAACGACCTTGGGACTTCAATTTATTGTTTAATTTTAGTAGCCAAAAATGGTAGATAAATCCAGCTTAACCAATGTGCCAAGTTTTTCAAGATCGGTCGTTTTGATGGTTTTCTCTGAACCTACAACGCAGTAATTATAGTTTTTACCGGAAATATTCTGCTCATGGAAAGACTTAAGATCATAGAAACCCAGTGGCTTCAATGCAGAATAGATATCTATTCTTGAATCGTAGTCGTAGCCTAGTTTTTTATCCGCGAGATAGGTGTAAATTATCCCGTCTTTGCTAATTCTTTCTGCCTCCAGTTCACTCAATGCATTGTTTTTTGAAAGGCTGAATGCCTTTTGCGATTCGGGCAGGCTGCTTAGCAGTTCGTTCATCGCAGCAATTGCCTCATTCATTTTATCGGCTTGTGTACCTACATAGGCTACTACCGAATTTTGTTTATCTCTACTGTTAGGCGAGGAGTACATGGCAAACGTAGAATAGGCCAAAGCCTTTGATTCCCTGATTGTCTGAAATACGATAGAGCCCATACCTCCTCCGAAATAATCATTAAATAAACTGATTTTCGCTCTTTGGGCCGGGTTGTACAATCCGGCATTACGAATCCATCGGATTTCTGCCTGAACCATATCATAATCGGCAAAGTACACTTTGTTGGCATTGGTAGGTTCATAAGTGAATTTTTTGATGGAAGGGATGTCGGAGAAAGACCCAGGTAAGCTATGCAGTTTTGTTATTTGCTCGGTAAGGTCAGCCATTGGCTTGGGTCCATAGTAGATAATGGTGTGCTTAAAGTCTCCCAGCTTATGCAGGATATCAATTAGGTCGGCCGACTTCAGGTCTTTGATTTCATCATTACTTAGCCCGTAATTAAATGGATTTTCCTTGCCATACTGAGCATAGCTCATCAGTCCCGAAAGTATGGAGTTCTTATTTAGTTTCGCATTGTCCCTTGTTTTCAGCAAGCGGGCCTTAAAATCTTCAAGGGCGGCTTCATTTGGCTTACAAGTGGATAGCAGATGCTCTAACAGGCCTACTGCCCTGTTGAAATTCTCCTGTAGACCGCTGATGTAAACCGTGGTTTCCTCAGTACCAACATTTACGCTGTAGCTGCAGGCGATATTGTAAAATGCTTTGCTAATATCTTCAGCAGTATATTTGTCACTGCTCAAAAAGGATAGGTACTGGGCGGCATAAGGCAAAAGTTTGGAGTGGTATGATCCTATTTCAAAGCGGTAACCCATGCGGAAGATGCTGTTATCGGTATTCTGTACATAGATCAGGTCGGCAATGCCCACTTTACCCTGAGCAAGGTCCTTTTTGTAGTCTAGAAACTTTGGAGCGATGGGTTTAACTGCTGAGGATATTATGTCCTTTGCGAAATTGGAAACTTCGTTTGCATTGGTTTTTACCGCAGTAATCATCGGTTTTTCCATTTTTTCAATGCTTTTGTCCTCGGCCTTATGTTTAAGCACGATTACATAGTTATTGATGAAAAACTGGTTTGCAAAATCAACAATTTCCTTCTTGGTTATTCTGGCCATTGCATCAGTCGACGAAAGCATCTTGTCCCATTCCTTACCACGGTTTAAGATAAAGGCTGTCATGGTTGCATCTGCCCGCACGTCGTTGCTGTCGTAAGCCTGTAATTCGCCCAATCTGATGTTTGCAACAGTTGCTTTAATAAGCCCTTCATCGAAACTACCTTTTTTTAGCAACTCGATCTGCCCGGTCAAAAGTTTTTGAGCATCCTCAAGGCTTTGTCCCGCTTTTGGTGATGCCGACAATATAAATATTCCATAATCTTTCATTTGGTTGTATCCGGCACTGGCCTTCAAAACCTTTTGTTGTTTGTTCAGATTTATATCAAGCATCCCTGCTTTACCGTTCGATAAGATGCTGCCAATCAGATCCAATAATAAACTCTGATGACTGTTCTGGGGGAAACCCCGGTAAGCAATGTATAAACTTTCCGCACTTGGGCCGTTTATGTCAATTTTTTGAATTTTTGTCAATGCTTTTTCCTGAGCAGGCTCGTATGGCGTAAATGGTTTTGAAACCATGTAAGCGAAATTTTTGTCTATGACCTTAATTAGCGCATCAAAGTTGATGTCGCCAGACATAATCAGCGCCATATTATTCGGTACATAATATTTGTTGTAATATTTTCTGATTTCAACCAGGGAAGGGTTTTTTAGATGTGCAACTGTTCCGATGGTTGTTTGCTGACCATAGTTATGAGTTGGGAAAAGTGCATTTAACATGCCTTCGTACATTTTGTTGCCATCATTATCAAGCCCTCTGTTTTTTTCTTCATAAACTGCTTCAAGCTCTGTGTGGAATATACGGAATACTGGCATACGGAAGCGTTCTGACTGTACAGCAAGGAATTTTTCCACTGCATTGGATGGCAGGTTTTCTTCGTACACAGTTTCTTCACTGGTTGTATGGGCATTTGTGCTTTGGCTACCCACTGCTTTCATCATTTTATCATATTCATTGGCAATAGCGTAATTGGAGGCTACGCCAGATACACTGTCTATTTCCTGATAGATTTTTTTCCGAGTCGACCCATCTTTGGTGTTATTGTAACGCTCATACAGATCCTCAATTTTGTCCAGCAACGGCTTTTCTTTGGCATAGTCCAGTGTTCCGAATTTATCTGTTCCTTTGAATAAAAGGTGCTCAAGATAATGCGCCAAACCAGTGTTGGTTCTAGGATCGGTATTACTGCCTGTTCTAACGGCCATTTTATACACAATATTTGGCTCTTTGTTGTTTTGGGACAGTATCACAGTCAATCCGTTATTGAGCGTATAAAATCTGGAATGGGTCGGATCATTTGTTACATACTTATAGGTATAACCGCCACTGCTGGCCGTTTTCCACTGGTAAGCGGACTGTGCGTTAACAACCGTATTTACTATTGATAATACAGCGGCAACAAAAATTTTAAGTTTCATGGTTTAGGTATTAAGGTTGGGATCAGGTGTGTCTTATCACACGCATCTGGTGGTAAAAATGGGCATGCCATCCAGCAATGCCCATATCGTTGTCTTAACTATCAACTAACTACTAGCCATACTTCTACAATGACCAGTATTTTTTTATTTCGTATGAAAAGCGTTTAATCCGCTTTCTAAGAATTTTTTATAATTTGTTACTTCATAATCTGCACCCTGTGGTTGTGCCAGTAGTGCCTCTGTTTTGGGATCAAGCAGTACATAAAACGGCTGTGAGTTAGACTGGAATTTCCTGGCCTGCAGATCACTCCATTTTTTACCAATGGTATTGAGTTTTCTTCCCTCTGGTGTAATTACTACATCTGCTGGTGCCAGTTCAGATTTATCATCCACATATAACTGGATCAATACATAATCATCATTGATCATTTTGTACACATCCTTGTCCGGCCAAACATTAGCTTCCATTTTTCTACAGTTTACACAGGCATGGCCGGTAAAATCTATCAGCACAGGTTTATTTAGTTTTTTGGCTGCGGCCAAACCTTCGCTATAATCGAAATAAGCATTCAGCTTTAACGGTGCATGGAACTTATCTGCATATTTATGCGGCCCATCAATTGTTGATGTTTGTTTTCCTGCCAATAACCCAGCAGTGTAGAGGTCAAAATCTTGTGTTTCCTGTGGGGGAAGAAAAGCCGATACACTGCGTAACGGTGCGCCCCACATACCAGGGATTAAGTAAATGGTAAAGGCAAGAACTATTGTTGCCAGAAAAAGCCTTGGTACGGATATAAATGCCAGCGGACTATCATGCGAAAACTTCAGTTTACCCAAAAGATAGATGCCCATCATCCCGAAAATGACAATCCATAAGCTTAAGAATATTTCCCTGTCAAACCACTCCCAATGGTAGGCCAGATCAACATTGCTCAAAAATTTTAATGCGAATGCAAGTTCGAGAAAACCCAATACTACTTTTACGCTGTTTAACCAACCGCCAGATTTTGGAAGTTTGTTCATTGCCGATGGAAAGAGTGCAAACAGTGCAAAAGGAATGGCCAGTGCCACAGAAAAGCCGAACATGCCTATTGCAGGACCTAATAAAGCCCCTGTTGTTGCTGCCTGTACCAGTAGCGTGCCGATGATAGGGCCTGTGCAGGAGAAAGATACCAGGGCCAATGTTCCGGCCATAAAAAACAATCCTGCAATGCCGCCTTTATCAGAATTGGCATCCATTTTATTTACCCATGAAGAGGGCAGGGTAATTTCGAATGCCCCTAAAAAGGAAGCTGCAAAAACAACCAGCAATAAGAAGAAGAAAAAATTAAAGATACCATTGGTGGACAGGCTGTTCAGGGCATCGGCGCCAAAAATTACCGTTACCAAAAGCCCAAGCACCACATAAATGAGAACGATGAAAAAGCCATAGAGTGCCGCACGGCGAAACGCCCTTCCTTTTTCCGATCCTTTGGTGAAAAAACTTACTGTAAGGGGCAGCATGGGAAAGATACAAGGCATCAGCAAAGCTGCTAAACCGCCAACAAAACCTGCAATAAAAATCCCCCACAAGGTTTTGTGTTCTTCTTTTGGTTGAGTAATGGTTTTTTGAGTAACAGGAGGAACAGAAGCAGCTATTTTAGCAACAGTATCAGTTGCTTTAATTGTGCTGTCAACCGCTTCTGGCTTAATCTCTGTAAAAGTCAGCTCTTCGGTATTCGTGCTGTCTTGTGAATATCCATTTAAGGATATTGCACAGCAGAACAGCAAACCGAGACAGATTTTTTTTAACGATGTCATATGCTCTTATTTTACAGGAATGCTAAAATCTACCTGTTCTGGTGGTAAACATTGCTTATCGTCGCATACCATAAACTCTACATTGCCTTTAATGGTTGCAGTTTTACCCTTTAGCTTTACTTTTTGTTGAAACACTACCGATTTTTCAAAATAGCTTACATCCATTTTAAAAGTAGATTCGAATTTGGTTATGGCTTTTGGCTCGATGGTTTTTCCAACCAGGGTATAAGTTCCCGATGCTGGAAAACTAAAGGTTGTTTTAACCGGACCGCCATCGTTAACAAATTGCGAATAGAGGTGCCAGCCCTGATCTATATTGGCCTTAATAAAAACTGTAGCCGTATTCGGCCCGGTTTTTTTTGCTGCGTAACTCCAGGTTACGGGTTTTAAAATCTGGCTGTATGCGCTAAGGCTGATCAGGCATAAGGCACAGAATAAAAGGGTGATTTTTTTCATGTTGTGGTTTATTTGTTGATTATTTTGATTAATGTAATCTGCTAAAGGCCTGGTAGTCGATAAAGTCTACTTCAGGACTAATGTATCCGGTTTTAACAGGTTCTGCCTTCATTAAATCGGTACTTAAATATTTTTTGTTGCTATCCGAAAAGATAGTCACTACACAGCTTTCTGTACCCATTTTTTGTTGTTGCTTTATGGCGCCGATTACGTTTGCGCCTGATGATATGCCAACGGCCAGCCCCAGTTTCTCGGCCAGTTTTTGTGCCATCAGTATGGCATCGCCATCGTTTACCTGTATCACTTCATCCAGCTCGTTCAGTTTAACGATTTCAGGGATAAATTCATCAGAAATGCCCTGTATCCTATGGCTGCCTACTTTATAGCCAGTGGTTAAAGTCGGCGATTCTGCAGGCTCCAATGGATGTATCTTAATGCCCGGATTTTGCTTTCTTAAGAAATTTCCTACCCCCATAATAGTTCCCCCGGTACCTACTCCGGCAACAAAAGCATCGGGAGAAAGGTTTTTCAGGCGTAATTGCTCCCAGATTTCTTTACCTGTGGTATGTTCATGTGCTTCCGGATTGGCGATATTCTCGAACTGCTTAGGCAAGAAAATAGTTGGATCGCTTGCCGCCATCTGTTCTGCAAGTTTAATGCTGCCGATAAAACCGCCTTCCTCTTTGCTCACCAGAATAATCTCTGCACCTAAACTTTTAATAATGTCCATACGCTCTTTGCTCAACCAATTTGGCATAATGATGGTAACCGGATGCCCCAAGGCTTTACCTATGGCCGCAAATGCAATCCCGGTATTGCCGCTGGTGGCTTCAACAATCCGATCACCAGCTTTGATCTTACCTTCGGCATATGCTTTTTTTAGGGTATAAAGTGCCATCCGGTCTTTAATGCTGCCAGTTAAGTTGTAGTGCTCGCATTTAACATAAATTTTACCTGCACTCCCCTGGTAGGTGTAGGTGAGCTCAAGCATTGGTGTGTTACCAACCAGAAGCGATAAATGTTCGAATTTTTCCTCCATGGCAGAAGTCATTTTATTTGCTGTTATTGTGGTCATGACTGTTAATTAAATCGTGTAGCAATGGCTATTTTGATTGATTTTTATTTCGGTAAAATTCAGTGTTATAATTTTTTATGTCAATACATGTTGTTTTTTACAGAAAATTTCTGCTTTTTTGATGAAAATTTAGTCTTTATTTTGGTTTTGACTGTTTTTTTGAAGGTCCATTATATTTTTTTTCAATTTATTATCGTCCAATGACCCACGGAGATTTAGATCAGGTTGATGTAGAAATACTAAAATTGTTGCAACATGATGCCTCTTTAACCAATAAAGAAGTATCCTTGAAGCTGCATAAATCTATAGCCACTATCCATGAACGGATAAGACGATTAAAGGAACAAGGTTATATTAAAAGGATTGTGGCCATTCTCGACCGGAAAAAGATCAACAGAAACCTGATCGCTTTTTCGCATGTACTGTTGAAAGAACATACGGCTAAAACCCTGATCGAATTCGAAACTGAAGTTTCTAAGTTCGGCGAAGTAATGGAATGTTTGCAGATGACCGGAGCTCACGATTTTATTCTCCGTATTGCTACCAAGGATATGGATGATTACCACGAATTTCTGCGGAACAAACTCGCTACGCTGCCCAATATTACAACTGTCCAAAGTTATTTTGTACTATCAGAGCCCAAAAGCGAAACGGCATATCCTATCTGATCCCATGAGGTGGTTTGTGATAAGTTTTTCTGCCCTATGAAAATGTAATCCTTGAAGTTGTTGCTGTTAATCGGGTTAATGAAATTCTAATCATCAGAAATTATATTGTTAAAACAAGCAATTTTCAATAATTAAAGCGGGCAGGTACTTGAAAGGCAGCGATGCAAAAACTAAATCATGATTTCTCCATTTAAGCCACTGAAAATATAAATCCAACGCCATAAACATTGTTAATTTTTACATTTGAAGAAACAGCAAGCAATTTCCGTAGTCTGACGATAAAAACATCAAGACTTCTTCCTAAAAAATAGTCGCTTTCTCCCCAGATCTGAATCAGAATCTCTTCCCGCTTGGTGATTATGTTCCGGTTTTTGTTGAAGTATTCCAGCAATTCAGCTTCACGCTGTGTCAATGTTATTGGGATTTGCCCAGGGATGCTAAGCTCCAGCAAATCTTTGTTCAGGCAGAGGTCACCTATGTTTAGTATATTAGAGACTAATTCCTTTTCCCGCTTTGCCTTTGGGATTTGATGCCAGATAATGTTCCGGATTCTTAATACCAGTTCATCAATGTCAAAAGGTTTACAGATATAATCTACTGCACCAAGTGTCAGTCCTTTCACTCTGTCGGGTTTCTCTTTGCGTGCGGTAAGAAAAAGAAAGTATACATCGGGATTGCGTTTCCTGATTTTTCCAGCGACCCCGAACCCATCAATGTCGGGAAGTTGAATATCTATAATAACCAGATTGTAATCAGTGTGATTTTTTTGGTATAGGTTAATAGCTTCTGCTCCAGAACAGCACCAATCCACCGAAAAATCCATCAGTTCAAGGTACTGCCGGGTTACATTACCCAGATCTGTTTCATCCTCCACATAAAGTAGTTTTCTCTTCACGGCCTGCATTAAATCACAATTAAAATTTCGCTTCCCTGTCCGACGCTACTTTTCACTTCCAGCTTCCAGTTATGGATCTGTATGCATTGCTGGACATAATACATGCCTAGACCTAAGCCGCTAACATGTTCCCGGCCAGGATTTTTGCCCCTGTAAAACTTGTCGAAGAGATGTTTAACCGTATATTCTTCCATTCCTATTCCATTATCTCTTATACTGATCCTCAAACCATTCGATGTCCCATCAATGGTGATATGTATTTCTTTAGGCGTTTTATCACTATATTTTATAGCGTTGTCAAAGATATTCGATAACATAGTGGTCACCCAAAATCTATTTAGGCATACCTGAGTTTCGTTGTTTATGCCCTGAGTGTAAAAATAGACATTTTTATCATGCGTTTTAACACGGTAGTCCTGCATTACCTCAGTTAAAAGCTGGCAGAAAATAACCTCCTTTTTTTCTATTTCGGTATTTACGCGGGTAATGTCCATCACCTGATCAAACAAGGTCTGTAACTGCTTGGTTTGCCTTGCAATGATTTCAGTAAATTCAGTAATACTTTCTTTGCTTTTAAATACTTTTTCATTCTGTATGGCACGGTTTGCAACCATAATTGTTGAAATAGGGGTGTTGAATTCGTGGGTTATACTGTTTATGAAGTCAGACTTCATATCTGAGATCTTTTTTTGTTCAGACCAGCTTTTAAATGTGAGGTAATAGACAAAAAAGATCAGCAGCAGAGCAAACAGGGTAAGCAATAAAACCGGAGCGGCGCTTTTGAAAATCTGGGATTCCCGGGTATTGCTGTCGGCAAAGAAAGTAAAGGTGATATCGTAGGAATACGGAATGGATGGGCCCATTGACACCGAAGTTACTGTGTTTTCAGTCCGGGGAAACTTAAGTTTTCCTCCGATAATATACCCTTGCGGAGACTGTAGGCTTGATTTTAAAAACGGATATTTCTTTAAGTGGTTATATAAAAGGATCGGCTTGTTATCGCTAAAGCGTAGGCTAATGCTGTTTATTACGATGAGGTATTCAAGCTTGCTACCCAGCTTATGAAGTTTTTTTGTCTTTTCTAATAGGGAATCCGTTGGGTTTTTAACACGTAAGTCCTCAAACATAGCTGTAAGTAGCGAATCGGAGTACTTGTTGTTTATCGTACCAGACTTATGATATTCCTTTTCTAATAAACGGATATTGTTGATTAAATAGGAGTCTACTAGGGAAAGTCCGCCGGAATAGATATTTTGCTTGATGTCTTTTAGGTAAAACTGTTTCAACCTTTGCTTCAAATCAACCTGATACTGCCGATCCATTAGTTCAAACGTGTTATAGATCAGGTAGAGTAGAATCCCCATCAGAACTAAAAACCCGGTGAGGGCGGTGAGCTGATATTTTTTTATTTCGGTCATTTTGCGCTAAAATAATAAAAAATTGAAGCGGTCTGATTCCATTAACATTTCGTTATGATTTCATTAACAGGATTTACAAGAAATGCCGGATAAATTTGCGTACCGATAACGGCAAACCGTGTTGCCATTATTAACAACTTTTAAACATTATTTATAAAAATGAAAAATTTAACTTCAACAATCGGATTGCTGATAATATTATTGACTACCGTTACTACCTATGGACAAACAAACAGGCCTGCTGCTGCATACGGGCGTGAGGAGTACATAGAAGTTGAGAAAAATGTAAAACTTCACGTAACTGATCTGGGTGAAGGGCAACCTTTAATCTTGATCCATGGTTGGCCGTTAAGCGACGCCATGTACGAGTATCAATACGCTTATTTTGTAGAAAAAGGCTTTAGGGTAATCGGTATTACGCTACGGGGATTCGGCCTGTCAGACAAGCCGGGAGGTAAATACAATTACGATGTTTTTGCCGATGATATTAAGGTCATTCTTGATAAATTAAATATCCAAAATGCCACAATTGGTGGATTTTCGATGGGAGGGGCAACAGTGATTCATTATGTAGCCAAGTATAACGGGGCACATGTATCAAAAATGGCTTTATTTGGAGCAGCAGCCCCGATATGGACAAAAAGAAACGATTTTAACTTTGGACTTTGGACAAAAGATGACGTAGACGGTTTAATCAAATTGAATAACACAGACAGACCACAGTTGCTGGCCAATTTTGGCCAGATTTTTCCCGCAAACCAGACAAGTGTTGCTCCAGGCTACGGTGCGTGGTTGGGTACAATCCAGGCGCAGGCCTCACCCTATGCCATGGCAGAAGGCCTTAAGACTTTAAGAGATGCGGATCTGCGTGCTGACCTGAAAAAAATTCAATTGCCTACATTGATTTTGCATGGTAGATCAGATAAAATCTGTTCTTATGACCTGGCAGAACAAATGAATAAACTGCTTAAAAATGCTAAACTGGTTCCTCTTGAAAAAAGCGGCCATGCCCTTTTCATCGAAGAGGTGGAAAAATTCAACTCAGAACTTTTAAACTTTATTAAACACTAAAAACCGTGTGACTGGAGGCCGTGTCACAAATATAGATTTGTCATCCTGAGCTTGTCGAAGGAGCTGTTTAATACGCTTTAAGGTGTTTCGACAGGCTCAACATGACAGCATCTGAGCTGAAACGCTTCTATGATACAGCCTCTTGTCTAAAAACTTTAAAGGAAATGAAAAATGCATTTTGGCTGTTTCTTATCATATCCGTTTGCTCCTGTAAACCGTATGCTAGTGTAGTAAGGCATGTCTTGAGCGAAGATAATATGCCCTATTCAAAAGCTGTCATTGCCAATGGGCTCCTATATACTTCAGGCCAGTTAGGCATAAATCTACAAACAAAATTGCTGCAGCCAGATCTGGAATCACAAACTAAGCAGATCATGGATAACCTAAAGGTTTTGCTTAAACAGAATAATTCGGATATGCAGCGTATTATTAAAGTAAATATCTATCTAAAAGACATTTCGCAGTTACAGCAGGTAAATGAAATTTATACCAGTTACCTTTCAGAAAAAAAGCCTGCCAGAACTTCTGTTCAAATTAACGCTTTACCTCTGGGTGCTTTAATCGAAATTGATTGTATAGCACTTGCCAAATAAATCTTTAAACCTCAAAAAAAAATGAAAACATATCAACATTACTTCTTACACATCATTGCAGTTTTAGGCCTGTTTGGCTGCTTAGTGCCAAATAAAGCGATAGCACAACAATCTGGTATCAAACGTACAGATCTTCAACGACATGATCTTTCTGTACCGGGATACGAAGCGATCCAGGTACGTGTCGATTTTGAGCCGGGTAAGGCCTTTGGCCTGCATTCACATCCGGGCGAGGAAATTATTAATGTTTTAGAAGGGGAGCTGGAATATGTAATTGAAGGAGAAAAACCTGTTGTGCTGAAAGCGGGTGGAGTACTTTTCATTCCTGCTGGAAAAAATCATTCTGCCAGGAATATTGGCAAAGTAAAAGCTTCTGAACTGGCAACTTATATCGTAGTAAAAGGGAAGCCGCTATTAACATTGAAAGTTGAGAAACCTTAACGATTTCGGGATATGCAATGGTATGCCGAATTGCCATATAGAGATCAAGCATAGGATCGATCGGTGTTGAAGGCTGCATTCTTCTTTTTTTCAGATTGACCCGGAACAGACCTGTATCGATTAAACAAAAAAGGCGGTCTGTTTACAGACCGCCTAAACTAAAATATATATATATTATTTGCTCAATGTGGCAAGTGCATTTTCAGTGTTTAAGCTGGTTTTTGTATTTGCTGCAACAAATTTATCCATGGTTAACTTTTGTTTGTTACCCATTACGAGCACATGCTCACCGGTTGAACCGCTTAAAGTTAAATCAGCGTGATCTTCGATTACCGTATACAATCCTTCACTTTGTGAGTTTAGGTCCAGAGATGCATTTCCGCTTAAGAAAACCTGCAAATATTGTGTATTGATTTTACCCTGTGTTTTTACTTTAGCGTTATCCATTGCATGGATACGATAGATATCATTTACGTAAATGGTAAGTTTTGCAGTGCTGTTATCCAGCGAGGTGATCTCTAAACCATCTCCACTCTGCACTACCTTAACTTTGCCAGTATTTTCATCTGCATAGCCGATGCCGGTACGTTTTCCCTGTATGATGGTTAACTCTACATTTCCTTTTACTTTGATGCGTTTGAAGCTCAATGTTTTTGAAGCATGAACAGGTTTGATGGTTTCAGATGCGTTAGCTGATAATACGGCTGAAGTAGATAATACCAATGCTAAAGATGATGCGAATAATGTTTTGAATAAAGTTTTCATATGCTTTGAGTTTTAATTTTTATACTGTTTTTATTGATTGTTATGATATTAAGACGTGCAACCATTGGAAACGTTTCAGCACAAATCGTAGCATTATACCAGCCTGGGAAGCTAATCGACCAACGCCAGAAATTCAGAGACAAAAAGATGGTTGTCGCTGTGAATTTTTTAGGTTTTCTTTTCTTAGAGATGAAGTGGATTTCTTTTTTACTTTACGGATAAGTTTAGAACACCCCGGAAATGATTAAAGATATAAAAGCCTTGGCGACGTATATGATAGTGATTCTTCAATAGATGTACTGTTTAATGATTTTACCATAAGCCTTTCTGGCTTTGCAACCGGACAAGGGTTCGACTCCCTTCGGCTCTACTGGAATCAGTATCAGAAATCATTAAAAAAAATAAAAGTCTGCAAAATCATTGATTGCAAGCTTCTTTTTGGTGTTTAGTTGTTTTTTTTGACCAAATAACGCATGTAATTCAATAGATGAGTTGGCGAAAGTTCGGCCCCACCATTTTTTACTTCGTACTAACGACCTTGTTGAATTACCAACCTGGGTTCTGGCATAATAATGGCTCCATAAATAAGATATGAAACCGAGGCACGTTATTAGCAATAGCAATCATCTTTTAACCAGTTCATGTTATACATCGGGAATGCCGGCAACAGTGGGAATTTTCTCCCGGCCCAGCAAAAAATGGAAGGGCAGTGTATGACCCTATCACATTAAATTATTATTTGGCAACAAAAAATTCCTATTATTGTTATAAGGAGAAATATGAGTAAAGTATTTACAATTACAGAAGGGTTAGAGAATTTAGGAGCGCTGCGAACGGGCGGACAGGGATCGGTATATAAAGGGAAACGCATCGGTGCAATTTACTCCGCAGTGAAATTGATCCCTACTCCAATATACACCGAAAACCGTGATGATAAAAATTACCGCAATTTTGAAAACGAGGTTGCAAAGCTGCTAAAGGTAAATGAGAATCCCAGTCCGAATGTTGTAAAAATGCTTAGTTTCGGCATAACCGAAAGCGGATCCTTCCCATTTATAGAGATGGAATATATAGAAGGACCCGACCTTTGCGAGTTGCTCCAACCCCCACACCAAAAGATATTTACGGTAAGCGAAGTCATAAAAGTGGCACAACACCTCGCTGCCGCTCTTGAGCACTGCCATAAACTTGGGGTAAAACATGGCGACGTGAAGAGCAATAACGTTAAATACAATTTGCACACAGCAAACTATGTGCTGCTGGATTTTGGACTCGCCATTATGAGTGAGGAACAGCGTAGAAGTAGCATCCGGCATGCAGGTGCAGTGGAGTTTATGGCGCCCGAACAAAATGAAGGTAAAATGCTGCTGCAAACCGATGTTTACAGTTATGGCATCATCTTATATGAACTACTCGGAGGCCAGGTTCCTTTTCCTTTGTCTGGAAATAGCGATACAGGACGTAATTCGGTAATGATCAGTCATATGGAAAGCGAAGTGCCTGATGTAGTAGGTTTGCGTAAGGCAAACTTGCCCACGGGCTGGACCGAGGAACAGAAAACCCGTGAAATGCAGGTTCCGGATTGGCTCCTAAAACTGATCGAAAAATGCCTTCAGAAAGATCCTATGCTCAGATACAGCGATGGAATGGCCTTACATGAAGCGGTACTTAGCGGAAGCTTATCGGGCAATGTTTTACCCATAGACCATTCAGTTATGGATTCGCTCAAAGCGGAGAACGAAATGCTCCGCAAACAGGTATTGGTTTTGGAAAGTACAGCGCAGGCCCCGGAAAGAAAAGGTATACTGTTGCCTCATTTTGCATTTGCGTTTATGATCATCTTAATTATTGGATTGATTGCTTTCCTGGGCTATTCCCAGTTTCGCAGCGAGCCGCAGGCACAGCAAGCTATCCAGCCCATAGATTCGATCCCACCGGCAGTTGATACCACAGCACAGGAAAGAAGGAGAATGGCGAATCAGCGTAAGCTGGCTGAAGCAGCAGCAGCAAAACGCATGGTGGATAGTGCAATCAACGCGGAGATCAAAAAAGCCAGAGATAAAGCTGCCGATAGCACAGAAGACCTTAACCCTGATACTTCAGTTAGCCCTGTACAGTTTTAATTTTAAAAAGCAATTGCCCTTAACCGCCGCATAGGCACCCTAACTTATGGAAACAAAATCAAATTTCTGGAAGCGTATCGGTATTCAGGATTGGTTTCTGACCGATGAAAACAAGAGCAGTGACCAAAAAGCATTGCAACTCACTCCGGAAACCATTTACAGCTTTATCGTGGATAAATTTAAGGAGTCCATCAGGGAATTATCTTTTGCCGATCGCATCGTTTTTTATCATGAATTCATTATTACCTTCAACGCTGAAGATTATCGTGAATTTATAGACAATAAACAAGGGATTTTGGGCTTAATCGTACAGGAAACAGTCAAAAAATTCTATGCGGTTTTAAGAGAACACCGGCAAGCCGGGAAAAATGTAGAGCCATCTGGCTCAAAATGGGTATTCCGGTTGGTATCACATCCGGATTACGCAAGGGGCGATAAGGGTTTTATCGGAAAATTGCTGCCAGACAACAATCAGAAACCGGAAAATCTACGGGTAACATTCATTCCCCGACAAACCGGTATTGCGCAGACATTCGATATCAACAACGATATTTTAAAGGGCTTCACTTATTACAGCGAAGGCTATATGGAAATCCCATACGATGCACAATTGGAATATGTTGAGGGCAATACTACCCCGTCTAAGGATCAGGCTGTTCTCGGCCGGCTGGAAGCCATCATACCCGACAAGCAGTTTTCGGGCAAAAAAATCGAGTTCCTGATTAAAACAGAAGATACGATCGTTTCGGGAAATGAAGACGAACGCGAAGATTCCAATATTTTTAAGATCGCCTCAGAATGGGCCAATTCACCACACCTACACATCCGCTATAACAAAACAGACGGTAATTTCTATTTGGCCTCTTTCGGCGAGATTACTACTTTGAACGAGGTTTTGGTATCACGCAGCGAAATCAATTCACCACAATGGGTTTCTTTGCCACTGAACTCCAGGATGTTGCTCAACGGCATAATCGGTATAAACCTATTTAAATCCTAACTTATGTCGCAACTGCTATCAATTTTATTGTTATCGCTGGTCGTTGCGCTGATGATCGTTCATTTTAAAGACATTAAAAATTCCCGTAATAAAAATGGATAAACACTTTTTTGGCCTCACAGACACGGGCAAATCCAGAGACAACAACGAGGACAGCTTTATTGTCAAGTCCCTCACCAACGATCAGTTGATTTTGGCAGCTGTAATAGATGGCGTGGGTGGCTATCATGGCGGCGAAGTAGCAGCAGGTATTGCAACCGAGCAGATTTCGATGCAATTCTCAGATCGTCCGGCCGATCCAATCTCGCAGATGATCATGGCATTCAGGAATACAAATGAAATGATCATTGCCAAAAAGCAAACGGAGGCGGAGCTTTCTGAAATGGCCTGCGTGGCCACTATGGTAATTGCGGATATTGAGCATAATCAATTTTATTATGCTCATGTTGGCGATACCAGACTATACCTGCTACGGGACGGATCGCTGATCAAAATCTCTAAAGACCATTCATTTGTAGGCTTTTTGGAAGATTCGGGAAGATTGGATGAGGCCGCGGCCATGCAGCATCCAAAACGTAATGAAATTAATAAGGCGATCGGTTTCAGTGACCAGATTGCTACCGATGAGAGCTATATTGAAACCGGTCAATCTCCTTTCCTGCCAGGCGATCTTCTTTTATTATGCAGTGATGGGCTAACCGATATGGTAAATAGGCAGGATATTACGACCCTGCTTCTACAAGGAGATACACTTGCTAAAAAAGCAGGCAATCTCATTGCGCTTGCCAATGAAAACGGTGGGCGTGACAACATTACCGTTGTGCTGCTGCAGAACAACAAGGAGCCTCAAAAGGTAATGCCAACCAGGCCAGACTTTATACAACAGCCCCAGGCAGCCGCAGGGACAGAAAATAATGAGGCGATACGGATGCCTGAAAATCCAGCACCGGAAACTCATGCAGCGCCCAAAAGAAATTACTGGTTCACCGCGCTGGCTATCTTATGCCTCATCCTGCTTGGCACTACCATATTTATGTACCTGCAGCACCGGCACGAAGTAGCCCCTGTTTCAACACTAAATCCATCGCCAAAACAAAAAGTGAGAAACAGTCAGGAGCAGTTGCTACAAGATGCATTTGACCATGCCCTGGGGGATACGCTCGTACTATCCGACTCGATTTTTAAAAGTCCGATCCTGATCAGCGATACTTTACACCTGCGGAAAGACACCCTGTATGTTATCGCAAAAGGCATTGTGCTGCAGGCGGATAGCGGATACAAAGGTGCAGCTATAACGATGCTTTCTCAATCCAGGCTATTGAAGCTGGACAGTTTGCAGTTTAAAGGCTTCGCTAATGCTATCGCCATTTCAGACCAGGCACTGTTACTCAAAAATGTCACTTTTACCAATTGTTTAATCTCCGTACAAAACAGTATCCATTTCCCAGACCGGAAACAGGTAAATGCAGAACTGATGAAGATTGGCCCACTAAAAGGTAACACCTCTAAAACCGCAGATTCAAAAAATGGAGCAGAATAAAGGAACTGTCAAAGTGAGCCGGACTCAGGAACGGATCTTCATATTAGCAACCGCAACCGTTCTTGCACTCTTCTTCTACCAATTATACGCAATCATTCAACCCAGATTTGCAGAAGTTGCACCACGCTTAAAAGCTGGTACGATGGTTAACCTGAATGCCGAAAAACCTGCCGAACATATCCGAAACCTACTTAAAAAAGGTTACTATTTTGAAGATCAGCGGGACATTGATCTGATCGAAAAAACCATTGCATCTGCAACGCCAAATGCCGAGCAACTCGACAACATTGGCGAAGTGAACAAACGCAGGTACTTTTTACCTGCAGATGAGGCCTATGAAAAAGGGGGTAAATCATTTAAAGCAAGGGTGCTGGCATCCCGGGCATTGCTTGGTTATACCGGTGATGATTCGCTTAAATTCGACCAGGAGCTAAGTAATCCCCGCACGTACCCCTCCCAGGTAAACCTCGCCCTGGGGGAGCATGATATCAGTGGGAAAATTATAGAAAATAAAAAAGCTGCACCAGGTGTTTTGGTCCGCTTGGAAATGATCTTGCCACAGGACAGTATTTACAACGATGAGCCAACAGAAGCCATCAAAAATATAACTGAAAAGGCAAATGGCATTACAAAGGTTTATACTTTAGATACTGCCAATAAACGAAAATTAATACAGCTTACCGCCTATGCCCGTACTGGTGCTACCGGGGAATTTACTTTTGCCAACTTGCCCGGCAACCAGGCATTCAAAATATTGCCTTTAAAACCAGGTTTTCAGTTTGGCGCTTCAAAGGGCGTGCAAAACCTTGGTGAAAATACTACCTTCACATTTGAACAGCACCCACATACGATAAAGCTTTTCTCTACCAGGGACTTCAATATCCTAAAAAAGGAAAAATCACTGATCATCAGAACACCCGAGGAATTCAACAAGTGGTTTATAATCATCTGCGGAAGCCTGATTGGTGGATTTCTGCTTCTCCACTTCATTCTATCATGGAAATTCAGCGCTGCCGATCAGGTCATATTACCCGTAGTGATGATGCTTACTGGCATCTCATTCTTGATGCTACTGAGTTTGCAGGATCCACTACGCGACCGTTTTTTAGCTAAAGATTCCCTTTTATACCTGCTCATGGGTTTCGGGGGCATCTTACTGATGCTGTGTATTAAACTGCGCCGTTTCAATACCGATACCTGGGTTTATCGCCTGCTTTTATTTAAGAACATTCGATCAGCCGCAAACGGATGGCACTGGGCCCTGGCCGCCATTGGATTGCTGGCACTCACGATCTTATTCGGAACCGGTCCAGAAGGGAGTGGTGTAAAGGTAAACCTGTTCGGATTTCAGCCCAGTGAAGTGGTAAAGTACCTGATCATTTTTTTTCTTGCAGGATTTTTTGCCATAAACGAGAAATTGATCAGTGAATATATGAGCTGGAAAAAAAGATGGTCATTTTTCTCCTTTGCCCTATTGGCGATACTGTTAACCCTTATGTTATTTCTGATATTGGGAGACCTTGGTCCGGCAATGGTGGTTTGTTTCACCTTTATTATACTATTTTCATTCTCCCGCGGCGATTTTATGTTTATGGCAGGCGCTATCGTGTTGTACGTATTGGCCTCATGGATTTTTGAAAACGTATGGATATCCACCGCGATTACTTTGCTTTTGGTCGGTACGCTGATGTTTTTCGGGCGCAGGCAGCTCAGTGAGTCCGCCATCATGGTGCTGGTGATCATGTCGGCTTTTTTAACGATTGATCAGATTCCATACCTGGACCGTGTTTTCCCCGGGCCTGTGCAACGCCTTGGAGATCGCAAAGCAATCTGGCAGGATGCCTGGAACAATGAGGTTTACGGCGGAGACCAGGTGGCCAACGGTTTGTGGGCCATGTCTACAGGTGGCGCAACCGGCCAGGGCGTGGGGCAGGGCTTTGCCAAAACCATTCCTGAAGCACATACCGATATGATCTTACCTTCAATAGGTGAAGAATTTGGATTGACGGGCATATTATGCATCTTCTTGCTGTTCCTGTTGTACCTTCACCGATCCATTATTATCGGGAGGAGGACCGGATCACCATTTCTCTTTTATTTAAGTGCAGGGATCGGCGTATCCACCTTTGTACAGTTCCTGCTCATAGCAGGTGGCTCTACCGGAGCGCTACCGCTATCGGGGGTATCCCTGCCCTTTCAAAGTTATGGGGGATCGTCACTTGTACTCAATTTTTTGGCCGCCGGATTTTTGATGTCGGTATCTGCTGTCCGGGGTAGCGAAGTACAGATGCAGTACATCGCTAAAACACAGGACAAAAACCTGGTGCCGGCCTTGATTGCAGCCTGTTTGGGCATCCTGCTCTTGGGCGCTAATGTAGCAGGCTACGTGCTGAACAACCGGAAATGGGTAGTACAGCCAGCCCTTGTAGCAGACCGTAGCGGCGCTAGAATGTTCAGTTACAATCCCCGTATCGCGATATTGATGAACCGTTTAAAAGCCGGAACTATACACGACCGCAAGGGAATTTTAATGGCAACCAGCAACGTCGACAGTGTGAGGGCGCAACACTTTAAGCTTATCGGTGCAGGTATTCCGAATTACAATCTCGATTCTGCAGTACATCAGCGTTTAGACCGCTATTATCCTTTCGAAGAACAATTGTTTTTTTGGACAGGTGACGCAAATTCAGGGATATTTAATGGAAGTGTTAACGGCTATTTTGCAGATTATGAACATGCGGCGGAACTTCGCGGCTTTAAACTGCCTCTAAAGAGCTTTACCGTACTTGCAAAGAGATATAGTGAAAACCGTTTCTTAGCACGGGGAGTTAAGGAAATGACCGTCGTGAAAAAAGATTACGCCGCACTTTCTCCGTTGCTCCTTGCCGGAATCAGCAGCAAGGAAGTGGAAGATTTTAAAAATAGAAACCGCGATATACAGTTAACCATGGATGCTGGCCTGCAGACCAAAATCCAAAAGTCAATTGCCCGTGACACTTCATTATCGGATAACCGGGTTTCTGTAGTGATCATGGAAGCAAGTTCTGGTGATGTCCTAACTTCAGCCGTATATCCACTGCCACCCATACATGATTGGGAACGGTTAACCATGACCAATGCAGAACAGAACCAGCTTTCGGGGTGGACAACGACCGCTGACCTTGGCTTTACCAATTTCACACAGCCAGGCTCAACCGCTAAGCTGATTACCGCCATGGCATCCTTCAATAAACTGGGCATGGCCGCTGCCGAAAAAAAATACCAGGTGGCCTCCTGGGAGCGTATCCGTACTAAAGGTATTGAGCCGGATGAAACAGGATGGATTGATCTGGAACGGGCGGTGGTGAAGTCCAACAACGTCTATTTCATCAAACTTGCGAACCAGGAGCAGCTGCAGGAAAACATGGGCGAGCTGTACTTAAAAACAGGCATGTTCCTGCATGGGGCAGGAGGATATTATTACAATAAGCCCAGCGAAAACGCCGCACAGGAAGAAAAATGGAAACAGCTTTGGCGCAGGACCGAATTCAACACCAAACCAAAGTATGATCCCAACAATATCCGAAAGACCAGGGCAAAGGGAATTTCCGGGATGTCCTGGGGGCAGGGCGCACTCATTGCAACTCCAGCGGCAGTGGCAAGAATGGCTGCAGGGATTGCAAATAATGGAAACATGATTGCAAACAGGTTTGTACTTAAAGTAAGCAATCAGCCACAGGCGATAAAAACTGGTACGAAATTGGTGAACAATCCGGCATACGCCAGGCTGATGCAGGAGTATATGATCAAACAAAGCAGTCCAAAAACGCAAACACTCGGACTGGCTGTTGCCGGTAAAACAGGTACACCGGAGCGGATCTGGAAGAAACAGCAGATTAATGATGGCTGGTATGTGTTTTTTGCACCGACTGCAACGGGCAATGGCCACATTGTAGTGTGCATACGCATTGAGGCTACTAAAGGATCATCGGATGCTGTACGATTGGCGGGCAGGCATGTAATCCCGTTCTTAAAAGAAGGTGGCTATATTAAAAGCATTGTTCCTTCGGCCAAAACTGATGACAATGCAACTGTACCGGAATTTAATTGAAGAGATGAAGCATTTTAACTCGAACCATCAATCAATCAATCAACCAATTGATAGCTTGTGTAGCTTCATCATAATTGGGAACGGAGCAGATGTTTAATTCGATATTTTTAATAACACAGTAGCAAGCACTAACAAACATACAGATGAAAATGATATTCGACCTCTTCAAAAGCGCAAGTGGGGAACATCCCGATGATGTGAAAGGAATCAGGCACGCCTTACTACAATTTGTAAAACAGGAGTTACAAAAAGCGGAGGGCGGAGAAGGCGCAAATATCAAAGGTTTGGGTATTTTTATCCACTGCAGCCCTGCAGCGCGCCATGTGTATGAAGCTGCCGTATTTACCGAAGATCCCGATCAGTTAAAAAACGAGATACAACGCATCAGTGATGACTATTCGCTGGATCTGCCTTCGGGCTGGTCACTCACAGTTGCTTTCGACGAAGCTATTCCTGACGATGCGGTCGAAATGCAAAATCTGCCCGTAGCCCTATTGGTCAAAACCAAAACCCATTTTGTTAAGCAGGAGGCTAAAGCCTACCTGAAAGCGCTTAGCGGCACGACTTTACAGCCAAGCTATGAAATAACTTCCGCGGGAGGGAAATACAATATCGGCAGAGATGAAAAGGCACAGTCTGACGAAGGTTATTTCCGTACCAACCACATTGCATTTCCATCGGAAAGTGATGATGAACGAAATAAGTACATCAGCAGACAGCACGCGCATATTGAATGGGACACCAACACAGCCAAATTTTTAATCTTCGCAGATGAAGGTGGGATACCGCCCCGGAATAAGGTTAAACTGCGTTCAGCGCTAACCGAAAAAACGGTAAAACTCCATGCTACGCAGATCGGCCAGGAATTAGCCGAGGGAGATCAGATTATTTTAGGAGAATCGGTCGTATTGGAGTTTAGTTTTAAGCCGCAACATCATGAGTAAAATTTTTACAATTGCAGAAGGGCTACAAAACCTCGGGGCTTTAAAAACCGGTGGGCAGGGATCTGTTTACAAGGGGATGCGCATGGGACCGGTTTATTCTGCCATTAAGCTTATCCCCACACCAATTTACGTGGAAGATGAAAGCGATAAAAACTACCGGAATTTTCTCAATGAAGTGAATAAGCTGCGGCAGGTAAATGTTCATCCAAGCCCTAATGTGGTGAAGATACTCAGTTCGGGGATCACCGATAGCGGTTCCTTTCCTTATATAGAAATGGAATACATCGAAGGCCCTGAACTTAGCGAACTGCTATTGCCTCCGCATCAAAAAGTTTTCACCGTTAAAGAACTATTAAAAGTAGCTGAACAATTGGCTGCGGCACTTGCACATTGTCATCAGTTTGGGGTCAAACATGGCGATGTTAAAAGCAATAATGTGAAGTACAATACGCAGACTGCCAATTACGTGCTATTGGATTTTGGCCTGGCTATTATGAGTGAAGAGCAGCGCAGAACAAGCATTCGCCATGCTGGGGCAGTAGAATTTATGGCACCAGAACAGCATGAGGGAAAAATGCTGTTACAGACAGACGTTTATAGTTACGGTATTATCCTGTATGAACTCCTGGCCGGGCAAGTTCCTTTTCCACTCGAAGGAGGAGGCGATACCGCCCGCAATACGGTCATGATCGCACATCTTGAAAAGAAAATCCCCGATGCCATGTTACTGCGTAAAAGCAATCTGGAAAATATGTTTCGGGACGATATTCTACATGCAGAAATGCAGGTACCCCAATGGTTAATCGAGCTGATCGGGCGGTGCCTGCAAAAAAATCCAGATGACCGGTATGCCGATGGAATGGAACTGCAGAAAGCAGTTACTACCGGGCTATTGTCGGCACCACAAGATACCAGGGACACGAAAAACACCATACCCAATGAAGTTTTGCATTACGCCGGCTTATATGGTGAGACAAAGGAAAAGAACGAAAAGCTTCAAAAAGAGCTCGCAACACTAAAACCACTTGCTTTCAAGGCTGGAATAAAATACAATGGTTCGACTGGTGAATATCACCAGGAAAATTATATCCATGCGCCAAGAAAGGCTTTTTTAGGCTACGCTGCCGCCTGCACCTTAGTTATTGTCTTTGTAGTTTATAGCTTAACTAAGACTGAAAACAATGATATTACAGCCTTACCGGCAACCTCATATCGGTCACCATTTGAAATTGCAAATGAACAGTACAGACAAGCGCTGCAAACAGCGAGGGAAGACAGCATCCGCAAAGCAAAAATGCAATGGGCCCAACAAGTAAAAGCAACCGAAAAAGCCAGGAAACAGAACGGTAAAAAGAAGAAAAAATTTCTGGGTATATTCTGAGAAAGCCAGTTATATCAATCCTCCAAAAGTTAAATACTTAGTGGGCCTCTTTATTTTAAGGAAGGATTAACATAAAGTTAAAATTTTATGAATCTTAGCCCTGGCATACTCCTAAATCGCTGATATAACGTAGTAATAGATTCTAACTATTCCATTATAGAATTAAATGATTGTGATTAGTTCTTTCAATTCTCTAAATTTATAATAATCTGGTTAAGTTTTAATAGCGGATCAGATTTCACTAACAAAATAGAATATATATGGAAAAAGAATCGAACGATATTAGCAAGTGCCCGTTTCATAATGGCAGTATGAAAAGTAATGTAGGTGGTGGCGGTACCAGAAATGGCGACTGGTGGCCAAAGCAGT
>Ga0163161_10000129_pt1 | contig 70623 bp, 63 predicted proteins | sample S45metaG_FD_129847 | JGI IMG/M metagenome (GOLD analysis project Ga0163161, IMG submission 129847) | Switchgrass rhizosphere microbial communities from Kellogg Biological Station, Michigan, USA - S4-5 metaG | ecosystem: Host-associated > Plants > Roots > Rhizosphere > Soil | place: USA... | reverse complement strand
AGTGCAAGGCACCAGATTGCAGTTTTCATTCCTCCGGAAGTTTCAATAGACCGGGCAAAAAAGATACGGCCCATTATAAACAATACACTGAAGACCGACAGACAAAGGACAGCGCCCGTCCAGCTTAAATAAGCGTAATATAGGGTGATAAAGGTAGAAATCGTTCCAAACCCCAAACCACCAAGGGCGAGGCAGATGCCGAAAGGAGAAACAGTTTTAAGTACCTGCATAAAAGGAATCCTTGGCTCGCTGGTTTGCGTTCCGCGGATGGCTGTTTTGCTTTTGGCATACAGCAAACCGATGATGCCTACAGCGATAATCAGGATGCCAATGCTGCCCATACCATATGCATTATTTAAAATTAACCCTAATGGTGCACCAGCGGCAAGTGCGCCGTAACTGGCAATACCGTTGAAAGACATCGCCCTGCCGGTATATTTACGTCCAACGGCATTGATCGCCCAATTGATAGGACTGGCGCCCACCAGGCCTTCTGCAAAACCTGTCATCAGCCGTGTGATCACGAGCGTTCCCAGGCTCAGCGCGGGAATGTCCCTGAACATATATGCTGCAAACAACAGGATGCCACTGAGTGAGAATCCTACCATGCTCAGCAGTACTGCCGGTTTAGGCCCCTTCTTATCGATAATGCTTCCGGCATATCCGCGCAGCATAAAGGTAGTTACATACTGAACACTGATAATGGCACCAGCCACCATCGTGCTGTAACCGAGCTGCTGGTGGATAAAGACAGGGAGAATACCCAGTGCTAATCCGATGGTGAAATAACCGATAAATGTGAATGTAACGAACCCTGCTATTGTGAAACGGACTTTTGACAATGAAGCGCCCGCATCTATCTCTGCTTGCATAAACTTAGAACTCTTAGAATAAGGACGCAAAGTTAAGTGCAAGCACTTTGATCAGGGAATTAAATAGAACACTTTACTTTCATCTAACATTGTAATAGTCACAAATATTACAAAAACAGCATGATTTTAAATGAATCTTGCCTTTAAAAGAAATAATTTAATTGCTAAAACGTTTAAAATATAAATTTTATCTTATGGCAATAACGGGGATTCGTAAAGTTTATGAAAGATATAGTTTGACGGATGTGATAGAGGAAGAGTTGCGGCTGATTGATTTAGGTTTGGAATCCTCCCTGGACGTGATCATCAATGAGCTTTGTTATCGGGCAATTGAGAAACATCTCGATTCAAATTTGCTGATTGATGAAGTCACCATTGAACCGCATCCACTGATGATCGTTGTTGTTTTACAGGGAAAAACCGCCACTAATCCCGCTGGATAGCGCAGCAAGCAAAATTTAAATCGTAAATTTGATTGGAACATAAAAGTAACACATCTTTTCTATTCAAATTATAAATTTTTATGAAGGATAATCATCTCCGGTCTGATTGCTCCATTTGTTATGCCTTAGATATCTTCGGTGATAAATGGACACTGCTTATTTTGCGTGATATGTTGTTTGAAGGCAAGTCGTCTTTCAGTGAGTTTAAAGCTTCTGAAGAAAAAATTGCATCAAACATCCTGACCGCAAGGCTCAAAGCCCTGGATGCCGAAGGTTTTCTGATCAAGACTGCATCAGCAGCAAATAAGGCCAAATACCTTTATTCCCTCACGGATAAAGCAATCGATCTTTTACCCGTTTTTGTAGAACTTTTCGCCTGGGGCGATCAATATAAATCAAACCTGCAACCCTGTAACCCGGTCTATAAACGGCTCATGGCAAATACATCTGATACGATTACAGCCTATGCACAGGAGCTGAAAAAGCGCAGGGATGCTATTCTGGGGGGCTAAGCAATCCGAATTGTGATCGTATTGTAAGATATGAAGCCAGACAATAAAAACTTGTTGCAAAATGCAACTGGTATTTGAATTTTGATTATCTTTGTTATAGAATTTAAAACATAGAAATCATGAATGCTATAGAAATTACTGATGCGAACTTTGAGGAACTTGTGCTGAAATCAGACAAGCCTGTACTTCTGGACTTTTGGGCTGAATGGTGCGGGCCCTGTCGTATGGTAGGCCCTGTGGTTGAAGAAATAGCTAAAGAATATGATGGTAAAGCATTGGTAGGAAAAATAAATGTTGACAATAACCCTGAATTATCTGTAAGGTTCGGTATCCGTAACATTCCGGCTTTGCTGTACTTTAAGGATGGTGAAATCGTAGATAAACAAGTTGGTGCCGTTCCAAAATCAGTACTGGCTGAAAAATTGGTAAAACAGCTGAACTAAGACCGTTTGGATTGATTGTTTAATGAAAGGGTATTGCAGAAATGTAATACCCTTTTTTTATTTTCATACCATTTTAGCCCAGAAAGAGAGCCTTGTAAACAGGATTAGACTCCACTCTTTTCAGCATGATGAAAGAGAAAATGGCAACTATCCCAACCGGAATGATGATCGTCTGAATGATCAGGCTTAAAGGTTGAAGCTGAAAATACCGTAAAGTATATACTGTGATGAACAAAGCAAAAATGGAATATTTACTGATACTGAACAGGGTGCTGTAAAACGATGCTTTTTTGATATTTGATGCCAGCAGTACACACTGTTGCTCATCCAGGCTATTGATGAAATCCAGTTCTTTGGCTTCCCAGTCCCATTCGCCGATAATAAATTCTCTTGCTGAGATTTTGTTTTCCATAGAAAATGATGTGGCACAAAATACATTTTTATAATCATACTGAGGCTTAAATCTTCCTGATTATCCCCTAATCCGGTGAAATTAACCACCATTTAGGGGATTTATGGGCGTTGTTTAAAGCTATAGCTTTGAAGTATGATTAGTCAGCTATCACGTCAAAGACTCTACTTTGAGCTCAAAGCAGGATTATATGGAGAGGTTGTATTACCTGGCGACCAGCTATACGAGGAGTCTGTGAAATTATGGAATGCCGCCGTCAGCACGCGCCCGGCAATGATCGTTTTATGTAAAAACTATAGGGACGTGATTGCTGCGGTAGATATTGCAGCACAACACCACTGGAACGTAACGGTAAAGGGAGGTGGGCACGACTGGTCGGGCCTGTCACTTTCTGAAGATGGGCTGGTGATTGATTTATCTCACATGCGCGGTGTGGTGATCGATGCTGATAAAAAAGAAGCAGTTATTGAAGGTGGCGCCACGGCCGGAGATTTATTGGCTGCGGCTGATCGGTTTGATCTTGTTGCTGTTACTGGTGCGGGCAGCACTATTGGAATGGCAGCCCTGACTATGGGCGGTGGTTACGGCCCCCTTACGCCCAGGTATGGCCTGGCACTGGACAACCTGATCAGTGCTGTCCTGGTACTTGAGAACGGGCGCTTGGTCACTGTTAGCGAAAGCGAAAACCCAGATCTTTTCTGGGCCATCAGGGGAGGAGGAGGCAATTTTGGTGTGGTGGTTTCCATGCGCATCCGTTTGTATGATGCCCTGCCGCTATTGTCCGCGCAGTTTTTTTACCCATGGTCAGATGCCGGGCTTGTGCTTAGCTATTGCAATGGATATGCCAGGTCAGCTCCAGATGATCTCTCCATCATAACCGGTATTGTATCTGCTCCGGATGGAAAGCCTGCCGTTATTGTTGCCCTAAGCTGGTGTGGAGATCTGCAACATGGGGAACGCTGCTTTGCTGATTTCAGGAAAAAGGGTAGCCCGCTAACGGAAAAGATCCAGCAGTTACGTTACAAAGACCTGCTGGCTGAATTTGATACCTTTGTAACAGAGGGTAATCATAATGACATGAAAACCAGATGGCTCGCAGAACTTACGGATGAATCTCTCGATGTTCTGCTGAAAGCCGGGGCAGAGCGCAGTTCAGACTTATCCACTGTAACCCTTCAGTACTTTTATGGAAAACCTGCGCGTATCCCCTTACATTCGACAGCATTTGGTTTACGGAAGCCCCATATTCTGGTGCTGATCACCTCAACCTGGAAAGCGGAAGACCATAGCCGGGCAGCTATCCACAAAAGTTGGAGCAGGGACCTTTGTAATGACCTGGCTGGACATGCGCTTCCGGGAGGATATCCCAATGTCCTGACTACAAAAGAACCCGAACAGGTTTTATTAGCGTACGGTGATAATTTGAAGCGGTTACAAAGAGTGAAACTTTTTTTTGATCCGGATAAGGTGTTTTCCTCTTTTCCCATTGATCTTTCAGCAACTGCAGATGTACATTCCCATTAAACAAAAAAGCCAGCCTCCTGCTCAAGAAGACTGGCTTTTTTTATAATCATCATCCTTATGGTTTTTTAGCTTCAGGAGCTTTTCCAATCAGGTCCATAAACTGATCAAGTTTAGGTGTAATGATAATCTGTGTACGTCTGTTTTTGGCCTTTCCGGCATCAGTAGTATTATCTGCTATCGGATTGTACTCACCTCTACCGCCGGCAGTTAACCTTTTTGGATCAACACCATAAGTGGTTTGCAGAGCCTGCACAACTGATGATGCTCTCAAAGCACTTAAATCCCAGTTGTTACGGATATTAGGCATGGTAATGGGCACGGCATCGGTGTTACCTTCAATCAGTACATCATAATCATTATAATCTTTAATGATTTTTGCGATTTTACTTAATGTTTGTCCTGCTTTATCAGAAATATCATAGCTTCCGGATTTGTACAGCATATTGTCTGCCAGGGAGATATATACCACTCCTTTTAAAACCTGCACATCAACATCCTGCATTTCTTCACGGCTAAGTGAACGGGTCAGGTTGTTGGTGAGCACTAAATTAAGCGAGTCGCTTTTGTTTTTGGTATTCACCAGGTGCTGGATATATTTATTAGATGAATTGATTTCGTCAACCAGTTTAGAGATATTCATATTTCCCTGTCCTGATGAGGTCAGACATTTATCCAGTGCTGCCTGTAATGCAGCTACATTGGAACGTTCAGAGGTGATTTGTTCTTCCAGGCTTTTTACCCTTGAAGTAGAAGATGATAAGCCCTGCTGACTTTCATCATACTTTTTACTCAGCTCACTGTTTTTTGTTTGTAAATCAGTATAATTGGTTTGCAGATCATTGAACTTTTTATTACTAACACAGCCTTGTGATAACAATGCAAGCGCAAACAGCGCTGCCGGCAAAATTGATAATTTCATGATAATGATTTTTATTTAAATATCTTATGACAGCTGTTCACTTGCAGAGATCGTGCCAATACGCTGAGAAAGATGGGCCAGCGGTTCCAAACAGAAATTGCAGGGGCTGATCTTTGCTTTCGCAAACAGAAAGCCTGTTTAAGATGTTCTGTTTGAAATGAGACAGCAAATGCAGGAATTTAGTGTGCGCTTTTTATACAAGACAGTTACCGTAACTCCCTTAGATGAACCCAACCACTTCATGGTGACGATGAATGATGACGATGAGATCCATGGGATAGTAATCCCTGAACTGCTGGGAATTATTTTTCCGATTGAAGACATGGACAGAGGATACGTCTGGCATACAGATAGCGACATGAATAAGGAACTGGTAGAATTTATAGGCCAGATGATCGAAGATCACAGTTCCTGATCTGCAGGCTATTAACCAAGCCCCTGGAAGTTATCAGTATCGCCCAGGTATTTCATGATAGATTCCGGGTCTTTATCCCTGATTTCTTTGCGGGAAAACTCGCTCAGGTGCCCAAGTTTCAGTAAAGGGCCGCAACCTGCTTCCCTGAATATTTTACTGAGGTGTTCATTCTGATCGATATGATAAGAATTGAAGCTGGGCAGGGTATCAATCATCAGGTACTTTTTATCTTCTTTATCCAGAGATAAGAGCTGGTTGAGTTTTTTCCCTTCCGGGGTGCCATCATTGGTCAGAAAAAGGAAAGTGCGTATGATCAGTTTTGCATCTACCATGCTGACGAGGAGGTAACCAACTTTCTGGTCTGTCAGATAATATTCAACAAGGCTGTTGTGATCATTCTTGTGGTGTTTGATTTCAGGCTGGTTCAGGAGGATAAAAGTCATGTAATGCAGGATACCCGGGGTAATATCAATACGTTCCTGTAATTTATCCAGCGCATGCTGTTGTATGTAAACCTGTAGCGGAATATCTATAGATCCCGTTTTAAAGCCCAGAACAGAAGGCCTGATATGGGTATCTATCCATTGCATATCCTCATCGGGCCAGCTTAAACTAATGATATTCCGTTTTTCACCATCGAGGGTGATAGAAGATCGCTCCGGCCTCAATTCCTGTATTAACACATTGTTTGACATCGCATCCCTGTCGAAGAATGCTGTGCCGCCGATTTGTGCGTTGATGAGCGTATGGTTATAATCACTGAGAAATATACTGGTATCATGAACAAGTTCAACCAGCATTTCTTCAATCATCGTGTGTATTTCAGAGCCGGGAAGGTAAGGTTCAAAAGCTTTTTTGAGCTCACGGGCAAAGGGCAGGTCTACCTCTGCCATCTCATCAATATAGTTGATCAGTATGAGCCCTTCGGCCAGGTACCAGCTGAGAAAGAGCTTCTCCCCATTATCGAGTTCTATATACCTGTCGCTAATAAACTTACTCATGAGCTTATGGAACTGCGTTACTTTAGCTTTTGAAATACCGGATTCTGGATGGGCCCTGGCTTTGAGCGCAGGATACCGGTTCATGAACATGTGCTCAATCACCACAGGTGGGATTCTCTTGAAGTATCCCGGACCGGCAAAGGTGTCGCACAGTGTTTCTAGACGTTCAAAAAATCTGCAGCGCAATTCTTTATTGCCGTCACTGACCTTTACTGGTTTTTTCTTTTTGCTCATTCCATGCGAATCAAATTGACCTTTGTGAGCCAGGATTGATAAAGCTATCCGGATCAGGCATAAAATTAATTATAAATATCTCATTTTTCCGCGGTCCTTCTCTCATACTTTTTACTCTATTGATAATGAACCCTTAAACTCTTATCAATCCATGAAAAGGAACCGCAAAATCTTATTAGTCCTGTGCTGTGCCGGGCAGCTTATGCTTTCATTATCCTGCAAAAAAACTGCCGTTAAGGAGGCCGCTGCTGTAAATGAACCTGATTTAAAAACACTGAGCGCTGTCAGCTATAATGACACACTTTACAATCCCGGAGATACTATTTATGGTTACAAAAGTTATGTTAAACTGGTAGTGGGCGACAATGATTGTCCTTTACTGCTGGGGGTGCCTCATGACGGGATCAGCACAGGCAATCCTGTGATTCCCGAAACCGGAGATACCGGACGCGATTTAAATACGAAGCTGCTGGCTACCAAAATTGCCAATGCCTTCACCGTAAGTACCGGTAAAAAGCCCTGGATCATTATCAATGAGATTGGCAGGAAAAGGGTAGACCCAAATACCTATCCCTCTGAGGTCAATACGCGTTATACCGATCAGGAGGCTATTAATACCTATAACAGTTACCATGAGTTGCTCCTGATGGCAAGGAATGCCATGCTGGCGGCGCAGACCGGTGGCAATGGCGCGCTATTCGTAGATATCCACGGACATGCCCATCAATATGCGAACGGACATACTGAACCCTATATCTCAACCACTTCCGGCGCTTCCATTCAGAGTGCATTTATTGATCAGACAGAAGTAGGTTATGGTATTACAAATGCCTCTTTAGAAAAACCGGATAGTCATCTTGATTCGCTGGCGGCTTTATCAAGTATCGGAGCAATATCAAGGGCGCATCCTGCCGTCCCTTTTTCTGAACTGATCAGGGGCGACCACAGTTTTGGCGGATTGCTGGAAGCAGAAAATGTACATGCCGTACCGGGAAATGTAAAAAAGATTTTGGAAAGGAATTACACCCTTTTTGGCGGTACAGTGAGCAAGCCCGGTGCAAGGCCTTACTTTAATGGTGGGTTTTGTACACGTAAGTATGGCACTATCCTGAGCGGCTCAACAACAGGGTTTAATGATAATATTTCCTCCTTACAAATTGAAACACCGGGTATAACTATCAGAAATAATGCGACTATTATCAATATTTCTGGCCCGAAGATCAAAAGAGCAATCATTAACTACCTGAATTACTGGTATGGATATACCTATCCCAATATATAGCTGTAATTAATTGGTTTGATGTGTTAAAATAGGGAGTTAATCCAGTATTTTAACATATCAAACCAAAATTTTAGAATTATACTCCATATATTGCAATATAATAAATCTATTTTGTCTTTTTTTTGATGACGCTCCTTAAAATTTGCAATGGCTGAATATGATGTGTTAAGTGAGAAATTATTGCTGGCGAAAATTGCGCAGGGCGATGAACATGCTTTCCGGCAGGTATTTGACCTCTACAAAGCCAAGATCTATACTTTCATCGTGAATTTCACACATTCAAGGGCAGATGCCGAAGAAATTGTACAGGATACATTTCTTACCTTATGGCAGAACCGCGACACACTTAACCACATCGAACATCCCCGTAATTATATATATACGGTAGTGCGTAACAAAACCTACCAGTACCTGAAACAGGCATCCAAAAGTCAGGCCCGCTTACAGCTGATCTGGGCAAATCTAAAACTGGACAGCAACGAAACGGAAGAAACCCTGCAATTGCTGGAGAGTAAAAAACTCATCGATGAGGCACTTTCGTTGCTTACGGCACAAAAAAGAGAAATCTTCAGGCTGAGCCGCGAAGAAGGTTTGAGCCATGACCAGATTGCGGCGCATACCGGCCTTTCCAAAAGCAGGGTGAAAAATATCATCGTGGAGATCCTCAGATTCATCAGGATGTACATTGCCCAGTGCACCAGTGTGCTGAGTATCATGAGCTGGTTTCTGGAGCAGTAAAAATAATTTATTTTTTTCCGGTCCTTCTTTCCTTTGCTGCACTCTATATATCCAAATACCCAAAGGAGTAGATGGAACAGTATAATGACAGGTTCAGGTACCTGCTGAAAAAATATATCGACAAGGACTGCACAGCTGAAGAATTTCAGGAATTTTTTGCATTGCTGGCTGAAGAAGGCAATGAAGAAATCCTTCATGCGGCCATGAATGAGAACTTTAAAACGCTCAGTCCGGGTGCAGAGGTCCACCAGATAGACTGGGAAAACATGTATCAGAATGTGATCCACAGTGGAGGTAAACTCAAAATCAGGACTTTATTTTACAGATGGGCAGCAATAGCGGCATCTGTTGCCTTGATTAGCGGAGCTGCCGCAGGTTACTGGTGGATCAAAACAGGTAAAACAAATGCAGTCCAACATTTAGCAAAATCTAAACATGATATCAAACCGGGGGGCAACAAAGCAATCCTGAAACTGGCAGACGGAACTGAAATTGTGCTGAACGAAAGCGTAAAAGGCACATTGGCGCATCAGGGAAATACAGCGGTGCAACAGGATTCAAGCGGGATGATCATGTACAACGCGGAGGGGGAGAGCACATCCGGTCAGAAATACAAAAATACCCTCAGCACACCGGCTGGAGGAAAATTCATGCTGATACTGCCAGACCATAGCAGGGTATGGCTCAATTCACAATCATCTTTATCCTATGTTACTGCCTTTAATGGTAAAGAACGCATAGTTGAGCTGAATGGTGAAGCCTATTTTGAAGTGAGCAAAGACCCTGCGAGGCCCTTCATTGTCAAAAGCGGCAGGGCAAACGTAAGAGTACTGGGCACACATTTTAATGTTTCAGCTTACAGGGATGAGCGCCTGACGGAAGTTACCTTAGCTGAAGGAGCGGTCAGATTAACGGTAGGCAGGGAGAGTGCACAGCTCAAACCCGGACAGGAAGCCTCCTTTGGCAGATATAACGATACCATTGCACTGAAAGAAGTAGATACAGATGAAGCTGCAGACTGGAAAAACGGGTATTTCCAGTTTGACAATGCTGATATCGAAAAAGTGATGTACAAACTGAAAAGATGGTACAATATCGATATTCAGTACAGTGGTGCCAAACCTGCGGTCAAGTTTACCGGCATCATCTCCAGGGATAATAACCTGTCAAAAATACTCAGCCTCCTCGAAACCAGCGGAGGGATCAGCTTTGAAATTGCTGATCAGAAAGTCATCGTCAAGAACCACTAAACAAATCAACAAAATAACCAACCGTAATTTATGAAGAAACTTTTACCTGCAAGAACAGGGGCAATGTTCTTATCCTGGAAAAGGAACCTTGTATTGTCCGTCATGATCGCTGTGCTTACCCTTGAGGCCAGCGCCGCTTCATATGCGCAAAAGATCAATATTAATGTGCACAACGCTACCTTAAAGGAAGTGTTCAAGGAAATCCATAAACAGATTTCCCAGGATTTTATCTACAGCAATCAGGTACTGGAGATTTCCCGTCCGGTAAACCTGGTAGCGCGCGACGAAGCCCTGGAATCTGTCTTGAAAAAGGCTTTTGCAGATCAGCCGCTGGAATACACTATTACGCAGCGCACCATCATCGTCAAAGTAAAACAACAACCCAAATCATCTTCGCTGCAGGAACGTAACATCAGCGGAACTGTATATGCATCAGCAGAAAGCACTCCGCTTGCTGGCGTATCCGTTACTGTTAAGGGCACTGCTATTGGGACAACTACCAATGGTGATGGTAAATACAGACTGGCGCTGCCGGCCGGGAAAAATGTGCTGGTATTCCGGTTTATCGGGTATACCTCACGCGAAATCAGCTCAGGCAGCAGCAACCAGCTGGATGTCAGGCTTGAAGAAGAAAGCCAGCAGCTGGATGCTGTGGTGGTACAGGCTTATGGTACCGTGAAACGAGGTGCACTGACCAACTCTATTGCTACCGTAAATGCAAAGGATTTTGAAAAACGCCCGATCACCAACCTTTCTACTGCGCTGGCAGGGGCTGCCCCAGGTATCCAGACCAGCTCCGGAAGCGGACAGCCGGGATCAGGTCTCGCCATCCGCATCCGTGGTTTCGGATCAGTGACTGGTGGCATGGACCCCCTCTATGTACTGGATGGCGCGCCGTATGACGGAGTGCTGAGCAGTATCAATCCCAATGATATCGAAAGTATTTCTATTTTGAAGGATGCTTCGGCCTCAGCGTTATATGGTGCACGTGCTGCTAACGGTGTAATTATGGTGACCACCAAGAAGGGAGCCAAAAACCGTGATGTGATAGAACTGAAGGTCACCACAGGCATTACCTCAAGAGGATTGTCAAACTATGAAAAGGTAGATGCCTTTCAGTATTATCCTTTGCTGTGGGAGTCTTTGCGAAACCAGACTTTGGCCAACGGCGGCACACTCGCTGCAGCCAACCTCACCGCTACCAATAATATCAAAACCAATCTGGTTTATAATCCATTCAATGTGCCGGATAACCAGATTGTGGGCACAGACGGCACGATCAACCCTTCGGCTTCCCTCTTATATCCGGATGACCTGAGCTACCGCGATGCGATGCAAAGGACTGGCGTGCGACAGAACTATTCACTGGGCTTTAGGGGTGGTGCAGAAAAGTCCACCTATTTCGTTTCCATGGATTATCTGGATGATAAGGGCTTTTCAAAGATGAGTGATTTTAACCGCCTTACAGGCAGGGCCAAGGTAGATATTCAACCAAAAAAATGGCTGAAAGCAGGAGTAAACCTCGCAGGAACTTTATCAAAAACGTTATCCGCCAATGAGGATGCAGGGATCAATGAAAATCCTTTTTATGTGGATCTGCTGATGGCGCCCATCTATCCTGTTTATAAACATGATGCCACCGGCGCATTCGTTTTGGATGAAAAAGGCGAAAAGGTGTATGATGACGGGGAGCTCAGGCCTCAGTTTCAGGGACGTAATATCCTGGCAGAGACGATGGCTAACCAGCTTTATAACAAAAGAAATGCGTTAAATGCCAGAACCTATGCAGAAGTTACTTTCCTGAAAGATTTTAAGTTCACAGCCAATCTGTCTGTTGACCTCAATAATTATGAATACCTCTTTTATAGGAACCCTGAGATTGGTGACGGAAAATCTGTGAACGGCAGCACCAACAGGTCTAACAGCAAAACACAATCTGCAAATATCAACCAGTTATTAAATTACAACAAAACCCTTGGCAAACATCATGTTGATGTACTGCTGGGCCATGAGTATTACAATTACAACTATACGTATTTAAGTGCCTCACGCAGTAATCTGGTAGTAACAGGGCCTGTAGAGCTTGACAATTATACCAATCCGGCGGTAGTAAACTCCTATGTAAATACATACAAAATTGATAGTTATTTCTCACGCGGGCAGTACGATTATGATAACCGCTATTTCCTTTCTGCTTCATACAGGCGAGACGGCTCTTCAAAATTCTCACCTGAATCACGCTGGGGCAATTTCTGGTCGGTAGGTGCAGGTTGGCAGCTGAACAGCGAGTCATTTCTGAAAGACAAGGAATGGATAGATATCCTTAAACTGCGTGCCTCTTATGGCCAGGTAGGTTCAGATGCACTGAATGGTTATTATCTGTATCAGTCGTACTATGATATCGGGAACAACAACAATACCGAAGCGGGTATAACCCAGGCCAGGGCTGTAGGCAATACCAACCTTCGGTGGGAATCCAACGGTAGTTTTGACGCAGGTGTAGATTTTGGTTTTTTCAAAAACAGGCTGAACGGTACGTTGGAATATTTTAACAGAGATTCCAAGGGTCTGTTGTTCAATGTTCCCCTGCCGGTATCCACAGGTTTGAGCCAGCAGCCGCAGAATATAGGCAGCATGTATAACCGTGGTGTAGAAATCCAGTTGGGCGGGGATGTGATCCGCAAAACAGATTTTACCTGGAACGTCAATGTAAACTGGACGAAATTTAAAAACAAGATCACTAAAATGCCGGACGGCCAGGCCTCGATTATCGATGGGACCAAAAACAGACAGGTGGGCCAGTCGATGTATGACTACTGGCTAAGAGACTGGTATGGCGTTGATCCTGCCAATGGAAAAGAACTGTACGCGGCTGATCCTACAGTTACAGATGCTGCTGCCTTTACAAATGACCGGGGCGACAAGGTAACTACAGATGCCAACTCTGCCCGGTACCATTATGCCGGAACTGCTATTCCTGATTTTTATGGCAGTCTCAATAACTCTTTTAGCTACAAAAACTTTTCACTGAGCTTTTTGGTGATGTACCAGTCCGGCGGACTTGCATTTGATTCTGATTACCAGTCGCTCATGTACAACGGAAGTTATGGGCGTGCTCTGCATGTTGACGCTTTAAACCGCTGGCAAAAGCCCGGCGATATCACTGATGTGCCGATCAGGAACACAGGTACGACCATGTATGACAGCGATCGCTGGCTGATCGATGCTTCATCAGTAAGCCTGCGTACTGCCTCATTGACCTATAGCCTGCCGGGAAGACTGGCCGGTAAAATTGGTGCGGGCAAAGCGCAGGTATTTGCAACCGGCGAAAACCTGTTTATCATTTCCAGAAGAAAAGGGCTGGACCCAACGCAGTCATTTACCGGGGTGTCATCCTATTCATATGCACCTACACGTGTGCTTACTTTAGGCGTCAACATTAATTTATAAAACACAGCTATGAATCCTAAAAAACTCTATATACTACTGATCACTTTAGTGCTGGCCGCATGCAGCAAGGAAGACCTGAATACGATACCTACCTCTGGTGTACCGGCTGAAGTTGCATTTGATAATATCGACAATGTAAGCAAGGCACTGAACGGTATCTACCGCATATTATACACCCAATATACTAATCAGCACCGCGACGGGCAGGGGGCAATGATGATCAACCTGGATGCGATGGGCGAAGATTATGTACGTACCAACGCATCTTATGTGTACCATTACCAGTCTTACCGCTGGACGGCGCACCGGGATGTGGCAGATACCAATGTAAATGGCTTTGCCTATACCTACTACTATATAATTATCTCCAATGCGAATATGATCATCGCCAATATCGATGGCGTGGATGGTACTGCCGTACAAAAGGCAGGCATTAAAGGCGAAGCACTGGCGCTGAGGGCATGGGCACATTTCCAGCTGATACAGTTATACGGTAAGAGGTATGACGCTGCTGTCAAACCTAACAATCAGGCAGGTATCCCGATTGTGATTAATACCAGCACCGAGGGGCAGCCCCGCGCAACAGTAGAAGCAGTATATGCACAAATCAATAAAGATCTGGATGAGGCGCTGACCAATCTGGCAGCCTCGCCCGTGGTACGTACAGGTAACGCAAAAACCCATATCAATACGAATGTGGTAAACGGATTTAAAGCCAGGGTAGCCCTGACCATGCAAAACTGGCCGGATGCCATTAAATTTGCGAAGCTGGCCCGCAATGGTGTAGATAACCTGATGACCAATGCGGCTTATCTGCAGGGCTTCACCAATATTGATAACTCGGAGTGGCTGTGGGGAATTATCCAGCCTGCAGACCAGGTGCCTGCCTATGGATCTTTCTACAGCTATATGTCTGCCAACTTCAACTCTGCATTTACAAGGGTTAACCCTAAGCTGATCAATTCGCTGTTGTATGCCAAAATCAAGACTACCGACATCAGGAAAAAGCTATGGTGGAACGGTACTACGGCTGATGCGGTTAATTTTCCGGGCGTACTCAGTACTGCGGGAGTTGCGGTAGCCGGGCAAACCAAAACCATTTATCAGCACCGGAAGTACCTGGTGGCAGATCCTGCTACACGGGCGGGGCATATCCCTTATATGCGGATTGCAGAGATGTACCTGATTGAAGCCGAGGCGCAGGCCAGGTCTGGCAACAATGCCGCTGCGGCACTTGCACTGCTGCCCCTGGCTAAAAACCGGGATGCCAGTTATGTGCAGTCTGCAAGTACAGGGGCAACACTGATCGACGAGATTATGGTGCAGAGGCGAATAGAGCTCTGGGGTGAAGGATTCAGGTTCTTTGACCTCAAACGTACCAATGCTGATCTGGACAGGAGAGGGGCAAACCACAAGGTTGACGTGGCAAATATCCTGTATGTACCGGCCGGCGATCCTTCATGGCAGTGGCTGATCCCGCAGGCAGAGATCAATTCCAATCCTGCAATTGAACCTGCCGATCAAAATCCGTAATCCAATGACGTTAATAGCTAAATTAAATGATAAAAGACTGCGCTCTGTGCAGTCTTTTAGTGTATATTTTCTCCTCATGTTTGCTGCCCTCTTTTCATTTTACGGCTGTCAGACACGCAAGCCTGCAGGCCCAATAGTTAAAGTTATTGACCAGCAGCAGCATAAAGATTTTTTGTTTAATCAGCAAAGCCTGCTGTTTAGCAGCCGTTTTCCTACCGCAAGGCTTAACCGTGTAGCGCAGCAAAATGACAGTACGTTTGTACTGGATATCCTGGCGGAGAATGTGCCTATAAACCCAAGTCCATGGTACGCTTTCAAAATATGGTCGTCGGTTAAAAGGAATATTTATATCACACTTCATTATCCTGATTTCAAACACAGGTATGATCCCAAACAACGTACTGATTTTACATCATGGCAGCCTGTTGCGGCGGTAAAGGTTTCATCAAATGGAAATGATGCCTCATTTAAATTGCAGGTAGCACCGGATACCATCACTGTTGCAGGACAGGAACTCATCAGCTCAGCAGACAGCTACCGCTGGATGGATACCATCGCTAAATTGCCATTCATTAAAGAACAGGTGGCAGGAAAGAGCCTGCAGGGAAAACCCATCCAGGTTTTGAATACGACAGGAAGCGCAGGAAAGAAAATAATCGCCGTCCTGAGCCGTCAGCACCCGCCTGAAGTAACGGGTTACATGGCCATGCAGGAATTTATACGTACCACGCTTGGCAGCTCTGATCTGGCGGTTGCTTTCAGAAAAGAGTTTGAGCTGGTGATTGTTCCCATGATCAATCCCGATGGCGTGGATGGAGGAAACTGGCGCCACAGTGCTGCCGGTGTAGATTTAAACAGGGACTGGACGGACTTTAAGCAGCCTGAAACCTCTGCGGTAAGGGATTATATGGTAAAACTGGTGAAGCAGCAGCAGGCTAAGGTGTACTTTGCCATTGATTTTCACTCCACGTTTTACGATGTATTTTACATCAACCAACTGCAAGACCCTAATAGTTCCAACAAGCCTGGATTTACAAACCAATGGTTAGCAGCCATGCGACAGGCAATACCGGGATTTAAGCCCAATATCAAACCTTCAGGAAATGGGGGTGATGTGTCAAAAAGCTGGTTTAGCCGCGCGTTGCAGGCTGAAGCAATTACCTATGAGGTTGGGGATGAAACACCGAGGGATCAGTTGAAACTCAAAGGCAGGGTAGCTGCAGAGCAGATGATGAAATTGCTGCTTAAGCCATAATCCTGTCTGATGTGATTATCTGGGAAGTTTGGAGATATCTGTGGTAACGTTGAGCGTAGATTTGGAAGATTTATAATGGGATATGATCAGCTCATATTTTTTGTGCGGCGTAAACTGCCTGACCACACCTGACACTGCCAGTTCGGCACGGTGATGTGCTGCCTGGACATCGATATTGGCCTGCAAGCGGTAGGTTCCCGAAGGTAAATCATAGTAAACGCCATCATTGGCCTGGATCACGCGGTAAAAATCATATTTGGCCAGTTCCTGGTGAAGGGTCTCATCATCATCAAAATCGGCTATCTCTACTCTAAGAATATATTTTGGCATGAGTTCTGATTTAGACTACAATATATGAATGATTTATGATAATCAATAAATTGATTATGAATAATTTAGGTTTGGTAATAAAATTTGAATTTTTCTCAGAACCATATTGAAAAAATAGTGTTAACCGTAAATAACCTGCTAAAGAAATCTACTATGGAAAATCAAAATCAAGACTACGGAAATAACGGAAGCATTGACGTAGAAGAAACAACACAACAATTTCAATCTGTGCAAGACAGTTCCTTCAGTGGTCCTACTGCTTTTACTGAAGATGATCCCGAGGACGACGGTACAGAGGAGTTTGACGACCTGCCAACTGATCCCGGTTACGGAGATGATGAAGATGATGATCTGGATAAAGATGATGACGATCTGGGTCTGGACGAAGATGACAGCCTGCCCACTGAACCTGACGGTGAAGGTTTAGACCTGGATGATGAAGATCTGGACATTGAAGATGAAGACGACCTGGACCTCGATGATGATGATCTGGACGATGACGATGATGAATTTTTGAAATAAAGATCATCAGCATTTTTAACGAACGAAATAAAGCGAAGAGCTGGCCGTCATGCAGATTGCCAGCTCTTTGTTTTTATGCCGGAACGGTGTTCATCTCTGGTGCCTGATAACATAACAATTTGTTAACCTGAATTTTACGGCATTTAATGACGATATCCGGTTATTTGATCAGTAATCTATTTATCGTCATTCGTTATATGCAATTCCCTTTAAATGCAGTGGTCTTCCCTTTTATGGGGGAAGTTAATTTGAGCGGCGCCATACTGGTAGTGTTCCTGGTTTGTGTACTGGCAGTCATCTGCTTTGAGTTTGTAAACGGCTTTCACGACACTGCAAATGCAGTTGCGACAGTGATTTACACCAAAGCCCTAAAACCTGCAATTGCTGTTCCCTGGTCTGGCTTCTGGAACTTTATGGGGGTATTGCTCGGCGGTGTATCCGTAGCTATGGGTATCCTTAAACTGGTGCCTCTTAATGAACTGATGATCCTTCCCGTAGAAGTAGGGGCCTGCATGGTGCTTGCTGTACTGCTTGCTTCCATCGTATGGAACCTGGGCACTTGGTATCTGGGCATCCCGTGTTCCAGTTCTCATACGATGATCGGTGCAATGATAGGCGCAAGTTTAGGCTTTACCTGGTACTATGGTGGCCGAGGCGTAAACTGGCACCAGGCCGAAGAGATAGGCTTGTCACTGGTACTGTCCCCGCTGATCGGTTTCGGCCTGGCCGTGCTGCTCATGATGTTCATGAAACATGTCATTCAATCGAAACAGCTGTTTCATATCCCGACAGGTGAAGATGACAGGCCGCCAATCCTGATCAGGCTGCTGCTGATCACCACCTGTACGCTGGTAAGTTTTTTCCATGGCAGTAACGACGGGCAAAAGGGGGTAGGGCTGCTCATGCTGATCATGATCGCCTTTTTACCGGTGAAGTTTGCTATTAACCACGCCATTCCCAATGAAAAGATCCTGGCCTCGCTGCAGCAGACAGAAATGGTGCTGCAAAGGAATAAAACCACAACTGCGGTGGGTAGCAACTTATTCTTAAAACTGGATTCAGCGATCAGTGCTACCAGAATAGAATTGTCAGGCAAGCCGGTAACTGATAACCTGAAAGCCTATAAATTCCGTCAGCTCATCCAGAAGATGAATGCCGAGATTGAAGCGATAAACACCAATAAAGATATTCAACTGAAAGATGGTGATGAAGCCATTTTATCTGATGCCTCGCGGGAGCTGGGCAAGGTGACCAACTTTGCTCCGGTCTGGGTGATCGCCATCATTTCAGTTTCGCTCGGACTCGGAACGATGATCGGCTGGAAACGTATTGTAGTGACAATCGGCGAGAAAATCGGTAATGAACATTTGAGCTATGCACAAGGGGCTACGGCAGAAATTGTTGCAGCAACTACCATAGGATTAAGTACAGGCTTCGGTTTACCTGTTAGTACTACACATGTACTTTCGAGCGGTATCGCCGGTGCAATGGTAGCTTCCGGCGGAACAAAAAACCTGAACAACGGAACCCTGAAAAATATTGCAATTGCCTGGGTCCTCACCTTACCTGTGGCCATTGTTTTATCCCTCGTTTTATTTATGTTTTTCCATTTATTTATTTAAATTTCTATACCTTTTCTAAGCCCTGCGATATGAAACAAATACTATTAGCAACCGATTTTTCGGCCAGCGCGGCCAATGCGATGGAATATGCAATGGAATTAGCCAAAGTATTGAAACTTGAGGTCTGCGCGATCCATGCCATACATCCAACGGAAGGCATTAACAATAGTACCTATAATGCTATTTTTATTGAAAATTACTACGACAACAAGAGGGAGGCATTAAAGGAATGGGTAGGTGTATATACCAGCAGGGAAGAATATAAAGATGTGGTGGTGAAAACGCTGTGTGATGTAGGCTTCTTAAAGAGCGTGATCAACCGTTACACTACACATCACCATGTGGAACTGCTGGTCATGGGGATCACCGGCTCTACAGGTATTACCGGAATTGTGGGCAGCAACGCAAGTATGGTGGTGACCAACTTAAAGATCCCTACGCTGATCGTCCCAAAGGAAAGTAAATTCTCCAAAGTGCCGGTAATATCGCTTGCGACAGATTACGAAACCAGGTTATCGGCCGAGGACGTCAATGCGCTCAACGAAATGGTGAGAGGCTTCGGATCAGATAAACTGCAGGTTTTATATGTAACCGAAAAATCAGACCCCAAGCAGCTGGCAATCTTTGAAAGTAAGCTGAAAGGACTGATCAGGCATGCCGAACCTGAATTCAATTATATTACTGAAGGCAGTCCGATCACAGGCATTCTGGCTTTTATTGAATCTCATGAAACAGATATCCTTTGCCTGGTAAAGCATCATCACAATATCGTTTACAGGCTGTTTACAAAAAGCACGGTCAACCAGGTCATGAACAAAACAGTGAAAGCTATTTTAGTGCTGCACGAATGAGAAGAGGCCTTTTAAACATCCGCAATGCAGATGATAACCTGCTGGCACTAACAAACCCTGTTTGGTTGTAATTAGCACAGTCAAAACAAATTCTCTTATCTTTAGGCAATTATTAGTGTATGTCAGAAAAAGATTCGGAATTAACGGGCGTCAAAGAAATCGCCCGAAGGGCAAATGTTTCTATTGGAACGGTAGATCGCGTTATCCATGACCGCAAAGGGGTATCTCAAAAAACCAAAGATAAGATCAACGCAATTATCCAGGAACTGGATTATCAGCCAAATATCTTCGCACGCAGGCTCGCATCAAAAAAACAACTCAAGTTTGCCGTGCTGATCCCAAAGGTATCTGAAGAAACCGATTACTGGGACGCGCCTTTGCTGGGAATCGATCAGGCGAGTGCCGAGATCAGCCCGTATGGTATCGCGGTAGAGAATTACCTCTATGATCTCAATGATAAAAATTCTTTTCTGCAGCAGATCACCAGGATCGATCTTTCAGCAATACAGGGCGTACTCCTTGCACCAATTTTCATTGAAGAATCCGAACACTTTCTGAGAAAGCTGGAAAGGCGTAAGATCCCCTATGTATTTATCAATTCAGATATTCAGGGACACAACAGCCTTTCTTATATAGGCCCCAATCTGTATCACAGCGGCTATTTGTCGGCACACCTGATGAAATACCTGGTGAAAAAAGAAGATACGGTCCTGATCGTTAATATCTCGCATGAGATCGATAACCAGCATCACCTGCTGCGCAAAGAACAGGGCTTCAGGAATTATTTTATTGATCATCACCTGGAAAACCCTATCATCAAACTGGATATCAGGAAAACCGATTACAGTTTTGTCAGCAGCTCACTGAGCAAAATATTGAAGACTACAACTGTAGGCGCCATTTTTGTTACCAATTCAAGGGTGTCAACTGTGGCAAAGTACCTCCGGAAAAATGAAATTAATGATCCTATTGTTATTGGATTTGATTATACAAAGGAGAACCTTGCCTTCCTTAAAGAGGGGGGGATTGACTTCCTGATTTGTCAGAAACCGAGAGAACAGGGTTATAAAGGTATCATCGCACTTTATCAGTACATCGTACATGCGAAGAATGCTGAGAAGAACACATTCATGCCTATAGATATCATCACGGCAGAGAACTACGATTTTTATATCAACTAAAATCCGGCGCCTATAAATCCTTCATCAATAAAATACATCATGTTTTAAGGTGAAATTTGGAACTGAGATAAAAGTTTCGTTTATTCGTGTACGTTAACGTTATGGATAAAAAAGCTTATACACAGTCACTTTACATTATCGCCATACTCTTCTTTGTATTTGGTTTCGTCACCTGGATCAATGCCATGCTGATCCCTTATTTTAAGATCTGCTGCGAGCTTACTAATCTTGAATCCTACTTTGTAGCTTTTGCTTTTTATATCTCCTATCTGTTTATGTCATTTCCTGCCTCATTACTGCTGAAGAGGGTAGGCTTTAAAAAGGGGATGATGCTGGGCTTCTGGATAATGGCTCTGGGCGCATTTATATTTGTTCCCGCGGCACTGTTACGGAACTATATGGTATTTCTCACTGGTCTTTTTACGCTAGGGGCCGGACTGGCCATCCTGCAAACCGCTGCAAATCCTTATGTGACCATTCTTGGCCCCAAAGAAAGTGCGGCCATGAGGTTCAGCATCATGGGGATCTGCAACAAGTTTGCCGGTATTATCGCGCCATTGCTTTTCGCCGCAGTCATCCTTAAATCCTCGGATCAGGCACTTTTTGAAAAGGTAAAGCTGTTGGGAGCAGCAGACAGGGTGCCAATTCTTGATGAACTGATCAGAAGGGTGATCCTGCCTTACAGCTGTGTGGGGCTGATCCTTTTATTGCTGGGAATATTTGTGCGCTTTTCGCCACTACCCGAGATCGATACTGACCTGGAGGACACCGTTACGGCCGAAGCCAACAAAGACAAGGGCAACATCTTTCATTTTCCCCATTTGATCCTGGGAGCACTGGCAATTTTTGTACACGTAGGCTCGCAGGTGATCGCTGTAGATACCATTATCGGCTATGCGCGTTCAATGGATATCTCCTTACTTGAATCCAGGGTTTTTCCTTCCTATACTTTAGCTGCAACGATACTGGGATATGTACTGGGCATATCGCTGATTCCCAGGTATGTTTCCCAGATTTTCGCTTTACGTTTATGCGTGTGTATCGGTATTATGCTTACATTTTGCATCATCCTGAGCCATGGTACCGTGACTTTCTTTGGGCACCGTGCCGACATCTCTATCTGGTTCATTGTGCTGCTGGGCTTTGCCAACTCCATGATCTGGGCCGGAATATGGCCGCTGGCGATGGACAGGCTGGGCCGTTTCATCAAAGTAGGGGCAGCCATACTGATCATGGGCCTGTCCGGAAATGCAGTAATGCCCTTGATCTATGGTCATCTGGCGGATCAGTATGGTCTGCAAAATGCCTATTGGGTATTGCTGCCCTGTTACCTCTATCTGCTGTTTTACGCATACAGGGGCTACCGGCTTAACCGCTGGCTGAGCTGAAATCCTCCATATCTATAAATTGTTAAAAACATCCTAGGCATAGTAATGAACCTACAAATAAAGTATCTGAAAGCCGGTACCGGTGTTACACTGGACCAGCTATCTCAAAAGTTGAATGATTACCCCGTAAATACATTGACCAATGATTCATGGCCACAGATCCCAACCATCTGTACCACAAGTTTTATTGTTGCGCATACCGGACAAAATATATTGTTGAAATTTAAGGTGTTCAATGATTACTTCGGCACTGCCCCAAGGAAGATCAATGAGGAAGTGCACCTGGATAACTGTGTAGAGTTTTTTATATCTTTTGATCATTCCGATAGCTATTATAATATGGAGTTCAATTGCCAGGGCGTCGGCAAAATGGCTTACGGAAGGCAGAAAGGAGACCGGGTTTTCATAGAGGAAGCTGACTTGCGCAATATACAGACACTTACTACTGCTGACAGGCAGGGAGATTCCTTTAACTGGGAAATGACATGGCTGATTCCTGCAGAAGTATTTACTTTTCATCAGATCAAAACTTTTGATGGGCTCGGTGCCTCCGGTAATTTTTATAAATGTGGTGATGGGCTCCCGCAACCTCATTTCCTCAGCTGGAACAGGATCGATGCTGAGCTGCCTGATTTTCACCGACCGGATTTTTTCGGGAAACTGAGCTTTTTGCCTGAAAAGATCGCTGTACAGGAGGCTGTTAAGCCTGGTAAGGTAAATTTTTAAAATAAAATAGTGTACGTGCACGTAAATTTAATATATTAGCATTTAGATAGTTGTATGTTCTGAACCACCATCAGGCTATCAAAGAATTTGGCTGCCTGATACAGATCAGCTGCGCTGAAGGAAAAACCAAACAAAACTGACCTAAACCAAACAACGATGAAGAAATTTTTACTCCTGCTCCCGGTGATATGGGCATGTAAGCAGGAACCTGCACCGCCACCTGATAACCCGCAACATTCAACACTTTCACCCTCATCCGGAGCGTCATTAAGTTCCGTTCCCGCTGCAGGCACAGTTACTTTCAGTGGTTATACCTGGACAGTTAAAAGCGGTAACGCACTTGGGCCTGGCCCAAACACATGGGATACGAAAAATGTATGGGTAGATGCCTCGGGCTTTATGCACCTTAAACTTTCATACGACAGTATTGCTGCAAAGTGGATTTGCGCAGGTGTTACTTCTGCACAGAATTTTGGATACGGTACTTACCAGTGGATGATCCAGGGGCCCGCAAGTACACTGGATAAAAATGTGGTAGCGGGCCTGTTCCATTATTCGGGGCCTGATGGTTATAATGAAATGGATGTAGAATTTGCACGATGGGGAGATGCGGCCAAACCTAATCTCAACTTTAGCGTATATCCTGCATCTGGTACCACGGGCAAAGAACAGCATGCTACTTACAACTGGCTGCAGTCTGATGGGACATCCAGTACGCACAGATACAGCTGGACAGGCAGCTCCGTGGTGTTTAAAAGTATGAATGGTTTTCATGATGATGAGACCAATCTGTTCTTTACACATACGTTTTTACCACGGTTAACTGTCATACCAACAGCCGCTATGCCTGTAAAAATGAACCTTTGGTGTTTCCGTGGCATGGCACCAACCGATGGGAAAACAGTTGAGCTGGTGATCCGCAGTTTTAAATTTACACCTGCCAGCTAAGACATTTTTTTTGTCTTGTTTTCGTGTACGTTAACGATATATAGTGTGATCCGGGCTTCAATACCTGAGTTGCCGTATTATTAGAATAATCAATTTCACCCTTTAACAATAACGCTAATGAAGAAGATCTACTTAATAGCCATTATGGTACTCCTGTCTGTGCTCCGTGCTTTTGCGCAGGGAGCGGCTGGTCAGGCACCGCCATTTACCCTCAACGGACATGTAATGGACGAAAAAACAGGAGAGAGCCTTATTGGTGTCTCGGTAATGCTTCAGGGATCTAACAAAGGCACATCGACAGATAAAAATGGCGATTTTAAGCTGCAAACCAACACTGGTGCCGTCCTGATCATAGGATATGTTGGCTATAAAAATCAAACCATCACGGTAGGAAACCAGCGTACCCTCGAAGTTAAACTCGCAACAGATGCACGGCTGCTCGGCGAAGTAACCATCAACGTAGGTTATGGTACGCAGAAGGTAAAAGAAGTGACCGGAGCGGTTGGCTCAATTACTGCAAAGCAAATGGACAGCCATGCACTGGGCGACGTAAACACAAGTTTGCAGGGAAAAATTGCCGGGCTTCAGATTACCAGTAATTCTGGTGAACCTGGCGCGGGCGCAACGGTGAGGATACGTGGGGCATCGTCTGTAAACGGCAGCAGCCAGCCGCTGTATATCGTGGATGGCGTACCGATCAACTCAGATGCCTATGGCGGTGGTTTGGTAGATGACGCTTCTACATTTAGTCCGCTGGCGGATATCAACCCGCAGGACATCGAATCTATAGAAGTGCTGAAAGATGGTACCGCTTCAATTTATGGCTCCCGGGCTTCCAATGGTGTAATTATCATCACTACCAAAAGCGGCAGGAACGTGAAGAAACCTGAAATCGCATTTTCTGCGAATGCCAGCGTTGCCGATATCACCAGGAAGGTGGGCGTGCTCAATGCAACGCAGTTCAGAAGTGCTTTTCAGGATGCGGTATATAATTTTACCGGTGTCCCAACCGCAAAGGTGTCCGTGATCGACTCTCTGCATCCTTATTATTCAAAAGATAACAACTGGCAGGACATCATGTACAGGTCTGCGTTACAGTATAAAGCGGATGTAAGTGTAAAGGGAGCTTCGAAAGACAATAACATGAACTACTTTGTGAGTGCAGGTTATAAGGATATCAATCCGATTATCATTGATACCAGGTTTAAACAAACCTATGCCTCTGCAAAGGTCTACTATACGGTGAGCAAAACGATTTCGGGCAATACCAATTTCAACATCTCTACGAACGACTACAACAGGGTACTGACTGGACTAAGCAACCAGAGTGCCATCTATCAGGCATTGAGCACCATGCCTGTTTATCGTCCCAATGACCCTGTTACCGGCGCACTTATTCCTTTGCTCGAAGGAAGTAAGCCCAATCCTGTAGCTATTGCTGATCTTGCAGCCAATAAGATTAACCGATGGCGTATTTTTGGTAACCAGGACCTCAGGGTGAAACTGGCCAAAGACCTCGACTTTAAAACTACGCTGGGATTGGATTATTCCAATACAGAGGAAACAAATTTCACACCTCAGGCGCTGCTGCCGCAGGGACAAATCAGTTCTTCTTACCTCACAACCGGAAAAAGCTATTCTTTTATCAATGAAAATACACTGAGTTATAAAAAGAATATCGGCGCCGATCATCACCTTACTTTTCTTGCCGGAGAATCTTATCAGAAATTCAATGATAACACTGTCAACATCATAGGAAAGGGCCTCATTGATGCTACGATCACCTCGATCAATGGTACTTCAACCGTTTCCCTTTATAACCAGAACATTGAAGAACACAGCTTGCTGTCGTTCTTCGGACGTGCTAACTATGATTATAAAGGAAAATATCTCTTTTCTGCTATCATGCGTGCAGATGGTTCATCGCGTTTCGGAGCTGATAACCGTTTTGGTTATTTCCCTTCGTTCTCTGCCGGATGGAGGTTATCACAGGAAGACTGGTTTAAAAAGCTGACTTTTGTTTCCGACGCGAAGATCCGTGGAAGCTTTGGGGTAACCGGAAACCAGTCTATCGGTAACTACGCATGGCAGGGTTCTTACTACAATGTGGGCACTTATCTGAGCAATGTGGCTATAGTTTCCAATGGTGTGCCCAATGAGTCACTGAAATGGGAAACCACCAAACAGTCCAATATCGGGATTGACCTGGCTTTTCTACGGGACAGGATACGCTTTACAGCTGATGCTTATCTAAAACGCACTACCGGGCTGCTTTTTGACGTGGCTGTTCCCGGAACTACCGGTTATGCTACTGTTCCTGCCAATTTCGGAAGCCTGGAGAATAAAGGGCTGGAGTTTACGCTCGCTACCACCAATATTGATCAGGCATTTAAATGGAATTCAACCTTCACTTTCTCCCTGAACAGGAATAAAATCCTCTCGCTGCCGGGCAACCAGGATTATCGCCCCAATATTTATAATATGGCAAGGGTGGGGCAGCCAGCAGGTGTGTTTTACGGGCTGAAAGCTTTGGGTGTTTACGCTTATGATACGGATAATGTATATCAGAAAAATGCATCTACCGCTGCAGTTACCCCTTACCGCCAGGGATCGGCCAATGGTGCCATTTATAAAGGCGGTGACGTGAAATGGGAAGATGTGAACGGTGATGGTATCATCAATGATTCGGATTTGCAGGTGATCGGAAACCCAAATCCTGACTTTACAGGGGGGCTGCAGAACGAATTCAGCTATGGAAACTTCACGCTGTCTGCTTTGCTTACCTATAGTATCGGCAACGATGTTTTTAACGAGGTAAAAAGAAACCTCGACGCTTCCCCGTATGACCAGAACCTCACGTCCGATCAGTTGAGGAGATGGAGGAAGCAGGGGGATGTGACGGATGTACCGCGGCTGGTAAAGACTGATCCAATGTTAAACTATGCGATTTCGAGCAGGTTTGTAGAGGATGGTTCTTATATCAGGCTGCAAAACCTGGCGCTGAACTACAGGATTCCGCGTAAGATCCTCAGCAGGTTAAGAATGAACAATGCAAACGTTGGTTTCTCTGTGGTAAACCTGTTTACCTGGGGCTCATACAGCGGTTACGATCCTGAAGTCAGCTCTTCTACCAATGCGCTGGCGGTGGGGGTAGACAGAGGGTCATTCCCAAGAACCAGAACCTATAATTTGTCCCTAAATATTAGCCTCTAATCGTATGAAACTTAAAGATCATAACCTATACAGCCTCCTCCTGCTGGCACTCTTCGCAATTGCAGGGTGTAAAAAGACCTTGCAGCTTGACCCCAGCACTTCTTATTCCAGCTCCAACTTCTGGACAGAAACACCACAGGCAACGGCTGCCCTGTACGGTGCCTATAACCTTTTACAGGGTGCTATGGCACCAGAATCTGTGCTTTACGGCGAAGGAAGGGCAGATAACGTAGTGATTAACCCACTGGCCCTGAGTTCGCAAACACTCAACCTGCTTACAAACAACCTGAATTCCAGTCTGCCGATTACCAGCTGGAATGGCTATTACCAGGTAGTCAACCAGAGTAACCTGATCCTGCAAAATACATTAACAATGAAGCAGAAAGGGCTGTATCTGGGCAAGGATGCCGAATACAAATCGGTAAGGGGCCAAGCCTACGCGCTCCGTGCTTTCTGCTATTTTTATATGACGCGCCTCTGGGGCAAACTGCCCCTGGTCACAGAGCCGCTCACAGATGCCAACCAGCAGGTTAATTTTGCACGTTCAGATACCTCGGCAGTCTATGCCCGGATACAGGCTGACCTGGACTCTGCTGCCATTATGCCTGTACCGGCATCTTATGCTACAGCTGCGGGTACGAGGGCGCAGTTTACGATGGGGGCACTCAATGCGTTATATACAGATTTTTATATGTGGAGGCACCAGTACCAGAACGCGCTGCTTTCTTCGCAGAAGATCCTGTCCAATACTACCTATTCGCTTGCCACATTATACAGTGCTTCTTCTACGGTAGATTATAATGTGACACCGGCACTGATTGACAATACGGCCTATGCACAGCTATTTACCAAAGGAATATCTTCTGAATCGATCTTTGAGATTGATTATAACTTTGCAGAGCGCGCTACAAGGTCGTTTTTGATTACCATGTATGGCGACCTGGGTTTCCAGCCCTTCTTTAAGGCCAGTGGTTACCTGAGCAGTAAGTTCACGTCGACCGATCTGCGCTCGAAGATTAATTTTGATACCAATTCAGGAATTGTGAAGTTCTTTGAGAAATCAGGTTTTGACCGCAGTACCCAGGATGATAAGAATATTATCATTTACCGTCTTGCAGATATGATCCTGCTGAGGGCCGAAGCACTGAACAAAACGGGTGATGTCACTGCTGCAATGACTCTGGTCAACCAGATCCGTACAAGGGCCGGTGCTGCGGCATACGCTCCTGCTGCATACGCGGGTTTGAGTACAGACCAGGTGGAAGACCTGATCCTTGATGAGCGCGACCGTGAGCTGTGCTTTGAAGGAAAAAGATGGTTTGACCTGGTGCGTACAGGCAAGGCCATTAAAATCATGCAACCGATCAATGGCCTGAGCCAGCCTGCCAATTTCCTCTGGCCGATCAGCTTAACCGAAATCAGGTTAAACCCATTACTGGATCAAAATTCATACTATCAATAAAATATATAAAGATGAAACTACAACATAATCTTTACCTTAAATTACTTCTTGTTTTTTGCTGTATGGCCTTGATGGCCAGCTGCAATAAGTTCAGGCTATTGGAGAATGAAGACAGCACCGGACCAGATGCGGGCGCCAATCTGAAGTCGCTCTCCATACGCGATTACCTGCTTCAGGACCACAGCAATGACCTGACATCGCTGAACCTTTTCTCCGCTGCTGTACAGCGCGCAGGGCTGATGGATACACTGGCCAAAACTGACGACTATACCGCGGTATTTCTCACCAATCCTGCGGTTACACAAATGCTGGCTACCATAGGTTATGCATCTGTGGCAGAGGCTCCGCCGATTATCCTGAAAAACCTGATCGGTGACCTCATCATCAGGGGGAAAATAAAATCCACCGACCTGGCACTGAACGAGACCCGTAAAGCACAAACGATCAGTGGCAACTTTATTTATTATACGCGAACGGCAAGCACTTCTGACCAGTATATCCTGTACATCAATCAGGATGCTACCCTCGGTTCATCAGCAGCACTGGTGAGGTCGCAGGACCTTCAGTTTAAAAACGGTGTGGCACAGGTCACTTCACAATTCACCTACTACAGCCTGCTGGATGAAAAATCTGATGAGCCTAACCCGGCCGGAAATACCGTAACACAGAAGCTGATGGTGGCTAAAGATGTGTATGTAAGAGGAGGGACAGGCAATAACAATACAAACTTTAATGATGCGGCAACGATAGACCTTAAGGCCGTCAGTGCAGCAGATGCAACCGTAGGCAGGATTGGCGTGATGCAGTATCCGCTTACCAAGCCTGTTTTTGGAGCTCAGATCGGATCGGCCAGGATGTATGTTTATATTTATAATACTGGCCTTACAGCTACCACGACCTTTTCTTTTTCTGCTTACCTCGGAGAAAATAAAGACTGGACGGAAAGTACCATTACCTGGAACAATGCACCCACCTACAGTGCTGTGGCAATGGCTACTGTACCTGTACCGGGAGCTACAGTGGGATGGGTATCTTTTGATGTAACTTCTGCTGTTACGCAGCTTTATGCCAGCAATGGAGCATATATCAATGTCTTTTTGAAGCATAATGTAGATAATTTTATCAAGCTGCGCCCAAGGGAATTTTCTTCGGGACTGTACGCTTCCTATATCTTGCTCACTTCACCACCGCTGACGCTGTTAAAACTCGGGCAGCTAAGCCCGCTTGCAGTTACTGCAGCCAAAGCTTCAGCTGTGCTAACGACCGGCAACCTGAAGATGAGCGGTACGGAAGACAGGAATGTGATTTATACGGTAAAACAAGCGCCAAATGCTGGTTTCCTCGTGAAATATGGTATTCCGCTGGCGGCTAATGCAACGTTTTCTCAGGCTGATATCGCCAAAGGCGCCATCAAATACCTGTACGGAGGAACCGGAAATTCGGATAAAATCATCTTCCAGGCACGGGACCATAACGGTGGTTTTTATGAATCTGATCTGAATCTGGATATTGCCATCAATTAATCCGATAATTGCTTATACTAAATGGATTAATTTCAAGCGAAGATGCTGCACCAAAATTGAAACGACAAACCATGATTAAAAGAACAATAATACTGATGATCCTGCTCAGCTCTGCCTTTTACAGGGCTGAAGCGGTTGAGGCTGCACAGTTAAACATGACGGCAACTGTCCAGGCAAAAGCCGGCCCTTTTCCGGTAAGGGGCTTTCATCTGGATCTTCGTATCCAGGCGATGCCTATGCCGGCGCTCAGGAAATTTGCGCTTCAGCTGAGTAAAAATGGGATCAACACGCTTGTAATGGAATGGGAGGGAACATATCCTTTCAAAGATGAACCTTTGATCCCCAACCGGTATGCCTACAGCAGGGAAGAGGTCAGCTCTTTTATCGCTTACTGCAATACCCTGAAGATTGATGTCATTCCGCTTCAGCAAAGTTTTGGGCATGTAGAATATATCCTCAGGAACCCGAAATACAAAGACCTGAGGGAAGATCAGAAAGACTATTCGCAGGTTAACCCCCTGAAAGAAGCCGAAACAAAAAAGCTTTTTACCGCCTTGTACAAAGACCTGATTTCTACGCACAACTCTCCCTATCTCCACATTGGCGGGGATGAAACTTACTTGCTCGGCCATTCTGAAGAGTCCAAAAAGAAAGTAAAGGCGGTAGGCATGGGCAGGCTGTATGGCGATTACATCAAAATGCTGTGCGAAACCATCGTCAGCCTTGGCAAAAAACCGGTGCTCTGGGCAGATATTGCCTTGAAATATCCTGAAGCATTAAAGGGGCTGCCGAAGGAAACAATCTTTATCGACTGGAACTATGGCTGGGACATCAACATGTTTGGCGATCATCAGAAACTGATGCAGAGCGGCTTCGAGATCTGGGGATCACCGTCTATCCGTAGTCATCCGGATAACTTTTTCCTTACGCAATGGGCCAAGCATTTTAAGAACATACATGATTTTGTACCTCTTGGCGAGAAACTGGGTTATAAAGGGATGATCATGACTTCATGGTCTACCTCAGGTTTGTATTCTTCAGTACTGGAAAGCACCAGGGATGTGGTTGATCTGTATGCGATCAGGCGCGTTTATCCGATCAGTGGTTTCAATATGCTGATTGCCGCTTTCATGGAAAGTATCAAATCTGCCCGAGCTCTTGATATCAGTGCATTTGTAAGCAGTTACAGCAAATCGCAGTATGGATTTGATGAGCGCAGTGCTGCCCTCTTCTGGAAAGCTATGACCACCACGCCTTTTGAAGTAACGCAGGGACAGCCCGTGGGTACTTCCCTGAGCATAGACCAGCTGCTGGACAGTACAAAAAATTCACTGAAGGTATTAAAGGAACTGCGTCCTGCAAAAAATGAAGCAGAGTTTGAGCACTACCGGCTGATGACTGCCATCAGGGTACAGTACCTCTCGTATCAATCGATCGAAGCCAGGGCCAATGCCCCTGAAATGACTGAGGCCGGCCTGCCTGCTTTACTCAAAGAACTGGAAGCACTGCAGACCGGAGAAATTGATCAGAAGTTTACTGAATTGAATACCGGTTTCCTTTATCCTGCGGAGATCGTCCAGGAGAATGAACTGCGGAATGCTAAAATTGGTATCCTGCGTGACAGGCTCAAAAGATCAAAATAATCCATACACTACTAAAGCATAAACCATTGTATAAAATATTATATACCTGTCTGATCGCTGTTTTCCTGATGGGAACGGCAGCTGCCGGTACTGTTGCACGCCGGCAATACCCTGATCCGAAGAAACTGGAACTGCACTGGCGTGTATACCAGAATAATTATCTGGGCAAAGACCAGACCCTGAGCAGCCTTAGCATACGCAATACCGGCAGCGGCGCTTTTCCGGCGTCGGGCTGGAAGATCTATTTCAACTTTGGCAAAAGGGTAACTCCGCTTACCGCAGATGACCAGTTTATCATCAGCCATATCAATGGAGGCTTATTTACACTCACACCAGGCAAGGGTTTCAAAGGGCTTGCCGCAGGGGAGCAAATCGAATGGAAATACCTCTCGCACTCCTGGGTGGTGAATAAGAGTGATGGCCCGCAGGGTTTTTACCTTGTATGGGACAATGCACCGGAAAAGGGGATTGCCCTTCATGAGCCTATTATCCATTCGCCTTCAGATGAAAAAATGATGGACCGCTTTAAAGGTGATCAGGAATTGTCACAGGCCCAGTTATATGTGCTGAACGAAAGGGGAAGGACGCATGCTGGTACAGCTGTCTGCAGGATTTTCCCAAAGCCGCTTTCTTACAGGGAAACAACAGGTTATTATACATTATCAGCTGCCGGATGTATCTATGCGGATAAAGCGTTTAAGGTAGAGGCAGAGCTGTTGAATGATGACCTGAAGCTGTTATTGGGTAAAAAGCTTACAGTATCATATGATCCTGAGGCATCAGCAAAAGCAAAGCTGCCCGTTGCGGTAAGGCTGAAAACAGATACTGCCCTGGTAAAGGATGAATACAAGCTGCGTGTTTCTGCTGCGGGGATTGTGATCTCAGGCAGGGGGGCGAGAGAAATCCATTACGGTTTGCAATCATTGAAAGTGCTGATTGATCCGGCAGTATACGCTCAAAAAGTAAACACTATCAGGCTCAACTATATAGAAGTGCAGGATCGTCCGCAGTTTGGTTTCAGGGGAGTGATGCTGGATGTGGCCAGAAACTTCCAGCCGAAACAGGAAATCCTGAAACTGATAGATCTGGTGTCATTATATAAGTTAACCACGCTCCACCTGCACCTCAACGATGATGAGGGCTGGCGGTTGCAAATCAATGCCTTACCAGAACTCACAGCAGTAGGTGCCCATCGCGGGCACACCCTGGATGAACACGACCGGCTGATGCCGTCCTATGGCTCCGGGCCATTAGCAGGACTGAACTCAGGGAGTGGTTTCTATTCCCGTCAGGATTTTATAGAGATCCTGAAATATGCTGCCCGCAGACATATCAACATCATCCCTGAAATTGAAACTCCCGGGCATGCCCGGGCGGCTATTGTTTCCATGCAGGCGCGTTACCATAAATTCATGAAATCTGGTGATACGCTGAAAGCGCGTGAATACCTGCTGAGGGACCTTGCTGACACCTCAGTGTACCGCTCAGTGCAGCAGTGGAATGACCATGTCATTGATCCTTCGCTGCCTTCATCCTACCATTTCCTGGAAACCGTGAGTGATGAGCTGATCGACATGTACCAGCAGGCAGCTGCGCCGCTGGAGACAATACATTTTGGCGGTGATGAAGTGCCTGCAGGCGTGTGGACAGGCTCACCCGCTGTCAATGCCTTTAAAAAACTGCATCCCGAAATCAAACAGCCTGCTGATCTCTGGAATTACTTCTTTGGCCGCCTGTCAGCAATGCTGGATAAAAAGGGGCTTTACCTTTCTGGCTGGGAGGAAACAGCACTTCGGAAAGCTCCGGAAAACCCAAGGAAATGGCAGCCTAACCCCTTGTTCCTGGATCAGAATTTCCGTGTAAATGTGTGGAACAATATGGCTGGTAACGAAGACCTGGCTTACCGGCTGGCCAATTCAGGCTATAAGGTGATTCTTTCCTTTGTGACCAACTTCTACTTTGATATGGCCTATATCCGCCAGTTCGATGAACCCGGTTTCAACTGGGGAGGACTGATCAATATGGAACAATCCTTTAAGTTTATCCCTTTTGATTATCTCCGTAACCTGCGTACAGACTATATCAATAAACCTCTGCCAAAGGCGATGCTGGCATCATTTGAACATTTAACTGCCGGGGGACAGAAAAATATAGCCGGAATACAGGGTCTATTATGGACAGAAACTGTTCAGACCCCGGAGAGACTGGAATACATGTACCTGCCGAGGCTGCTTGCTTTATCAGAAAGGGCATGGTCGCCAGAGCCGGTATGGGCTGCTGAAAGGGATACGGTAACTGCTAAATCGGCCTACCAGAAAGACTGGGCACGGTTTACCACTATGGTATCACGTGAAATGAAAAGGCTGGACCATTATGCAGGAGGCTATCAGTACAGGATACCTACACCTGCGGCCAGGCGCCATGCCAATAAAATTGAGGTGAATACAGACCTTCCGGGTTTTCAGATCCGCTATACAACAGACGGCTCAGTTCCTGACAGTAAAAGCTCGCGATATACAAAGCCGGTTAACGTTTCTAAAAAGCTGCTTTTCCGTGCCTTTAATACGCTGGGCAGGGGAGGAAAAGTAAGTTCGCCGCTGGTGGATGAGAAATAATAAAAATTTAAGCACAACAATGAAAAAGATTAAAATATATAATGGTAAAATCGTAACCCCGCACCGTGTACTTGATGGAGGATGCGTAGTGCTTGGTGATGGAAAAATCCTGGAGGTCAGTTCCGGGAATATGGATGTCCCGGATGCGCTGGAAATTGATGCCCGGAGCAATTATGTGGCTCCGGGATTTATAGATATCCATGTTCATGGCGGGGGCGGGCATGACTTTATGGACAATGAGGCCGAGGGCTTTCTTGCCATTGCCCGGCTGCATGCACAATATGGCACCACGGCCATGATGCCTACAACGCTGAGCAGCGAAAAGCAGGACCTGCTTGATACGCTCAAAACCTATGAAGTGGCAAACCAACAAAATATTGCAGGTGCGGCTTTCGTTGGCATACATATCGAAGGGCCTTATTTTGCCATGCAGCAAAAAGGAGCACAGGACCCCAGGTATATCAGGAATCCTGTGGTCGAAGAATACCGCGAGATCATTGCCAGTTCTGAACATATCAGGCGCTGGAGCGCGGCACCAGAATTACCGGGAGCACTGGAGTTTGGACAGTACCTCAGCGAAAGAGGCATTCTGCCATCCATTGCCCATACAGATGCGATTTATGAAGAAGTATTGCCTGCTTTTGAGAAAGGGTTCAGGCATGCGACCCATTTTTACTCCTGCATGTCTGGTGTTACCCGGCGCAACGCCTACCGTTATGCCGGCGTAGTGGAAAGTGCTTATCTGCTGGACGCCATGACGGTAGAGATCATCGCAGACGGCATTCATCTTCCGCCACCTTTGTTAAAGCTTGTCCTGAAATTTAAAGGTGCTGACCGTATTGCGCTGATTACCGATGCCATGCGGGCAGCAGGGATGCCTCCGGGGCCAAGTATATTGGGAAGCCTGAGGGACGGCTTGCCGGTGATTGTGGAGGATGATGTAGCCAAACTGACAGACAGAAGTTCTTTTGCAGGCAGTGTGGCTACGATGGACCGTCTGCTAAGAAATATGATCAATATGGCTGAAACGTCTGTAGCAGATGCGGTAAAAATGGCATCACTTACTCCTGCGGCAATTATCGGCATTAATGACCGCAAGGGATCACTGGTTGCAGGAAAGGACGCGGATGTGGTCATTTTTGATGATCAGGTAAATATCATGCAAACCATTGTGACAGGCAAAACTGTATATGCCCATCCGTCCTTTCTTTAATCATCACATCAAATATTTCAATATGAATACTATCTTACCGATTATAAATATAGAGGGACTGGAAGTGCTGGTCTTCGAAAACAGAAAAATCATGGGTGAAGCTGCTGCTAAAGATGTAGCGGCCTGTATACTTTCCCTGCTGGCTAAAAAGACAGAACTGAATATAATATTTGCTGCGGCACCTTCACAGAATGATTTCCTTGAAGCTTTATTACAGCTGGATCTTCCCTGGGGCAAGGTCAATGCCTTCCATATGGACGAGTATGTTGGCCTGCCTGCCGATGCCCCCCAGGCTTTTGGGAATTTTCTTAGAAAGAGGATTTTTGGTCAGGTCTCTTTCAAATCTGTGCATTACCTGAATGGCAGTGCAGCCAGCCCGGCTTCAGAATGTGACCGGTATGCAGATTTGCTGACGAAGTACCCGGTGGATATGGTATGCATGGGCATCGGCGAAAACGGGCATGTCGCTTTTAATGACCCGCCGGTAGCAGACTTCAATGATCCCCTGTTGGTGAAGGAAGTAAGGTTGGATGCCATGTGCAGGCAGCAGCAGGTAAATGATGGTTGTTTCCCGGTTTTAAATGAAGTTCCTGAAGAAGCACTGACCTTAACGGTACCAGCACTGATGAGCGCAGCATTTATATTTGCTATTGTTCCCGGAACCACCAAAGCAGCTGCAGTAAAAAACACCTTGCTTGGGCCTGTAGAAGAAAGCTGCCCGGCAAGTATTTTACAGCAGCATAAACATGCGCGTCTGTATCTTGATCTGCAAAGTTTTAGCAGTTCAGGAGCAGTACTGAGCTAATCAATGAAAAGAGGCTGTCCTGCAAAGGACGGCCTCTTTTCAACATACAGAAGACCTCTACTTCAGAAGGGTTACCACCTTTTTAGGGATATCAGTATTTTGGACAAAGCCTGTAAAGTTTTCTGATCCCGGCCCATAACTAAACAAGGGCACAGGCAAACCCGTATGGTCAGTGGTGGTAAAAGTACCGGTTACTGACCCGGTTTTGTAGTCGCCATCATAGATAATCAACCCTCCTGTTTCGTGATCAGAAGTGACCAGCACCAGTGTTACTCCGTTATCATCGGCAAACTTCATCGCTTTGCCAATCACCTTATCAAAACTCAGGTATTCATCAATACACTGTTTAATCCTGTTGGAGTGGCCTCCGCCATCGATCTTTGCACCTTCCATGATCAGGAAAAATCCTTTCTTATTATCTGCCGAAAGGTATTTTACACTTTCGTCAAATGCGTTTTCAATCAGTCTGAAGTTGTCCTCAGGGCGGTCGCCATCAAAACAGATCACCTTTTTATCCTTATTGTAGGCAGGTAATTTATCAAGGCTCTCATAAACATCAAACCCCGCCGATTTTACCTGGTTCAGAATGGCATTCTGATGGGCAGCGAAAGCAGGGTGGTTACCTCCGATAAACAGTGAAGCCGGGCTGCGCTGGATATCCGATGCGATGCTATCGCTCTGGTCACGCTCCGTGCGGTGTGCAAAAAACGAAGAAGGTGTTGCGCCCGTTAGAAGGTCGTTACTGACAATGCCAGAGCGTATTCCCATTTTTGACAGCATTTCAGGCAGATCAGGAACTGGCCTTCCCAATGAATCCATTCCGATGTACCTGTTATTGGTTTTTTTCCCTGTAGCCATTGCTGTCGCCCCGGCCGCTGAATCTGTGTTGTAATCATTTGCCGGTGCCGTATTTGAAAAACCGATATGTTTAATTTGAGTAGCGTTTAAATATCCGCCATTGGCTGTGGCTGCTGCCCAGAACTCAGAAAAACCTGCCCCGTCACTGATCAGCAGGATCACATTTTTGGGTTTCGATTTGTTGTTGTCGCTCTTGTAGCTTGGCTGATAGGGGGTGTATTTTTGTTTGGCCAGGTAACTGTTGTTTTCATAGTTGTTGAGAAATTTCGCCATTTCTGCGGGCGAATCTGTATTCAGGAAATCAACCCCCATCTTGATGAAAGCCTGCCAGCAGGTCCTGGTGTCGGGGTTTCCCCAGAAACGTACCTGTTTTCCGACGCGGTGCACCGAGTCTACAAAATTCTTAGACCTGCGGTAATCTTCTTCCACCATGCGGCCCAGCCCGTTCCATTTGCTGAACTCCTGCAGCCCGGCACTAAAGAAAGCTACGCGTTTGAGCTCCTCAGCAGTGTAGGGCGTATTGCGCTTGCCATCAAAAAAGAAAATGTCATCATAAGCCTTAAAGCGGTCATGATTTGGGGCATCACCGGTAATCACCAGCTTTACTGCATCCGGGTTGTTGTTTACATCAAAATACTGACGGATGGGCTTTAGTTTGGCTTCCAGGCATTTTAGTGCAGGTTCACCGGCAGTCTTAAGGTCGATCATCAGCTGGAGCCTGCCGCTGTCGCGATAAACTTTATTGTTCCCGTTCAGTTTGATCTGTGCGAGAATTGGCTCGATGTACAATCGCTCTATCGTCCGTTTCCTGTCGATGTCTTCCTCCTTGTGGGCTACATACAGTTCGTTGTCTACCAGGAAAACATCAGCTTCCATTGAAGCAAAATGACCGGCATGTGCCGTATAAAAAGGTTGCGGTTGCAGGTAATCATTGTGCGAATGCGTGTTTTTCTTCACATCATATTGCTGTGCGTAAATCGCCGGAGAAATGCCGCCCATAAGGGCTGCCAGGCAAAGCAGGGATTTTAAATTCATCATTTTCTTATGTGTTCAGATCATATTTTTTACTCAGCTAAGGGATCATCCTTACAGCTGAAATTATGCGCCCGGGCTTCAACCTGGCACTGGCGGCAAAGGTATCTTTTGAAGGTTAAGCTACAGTTAAATCATGATTATAGTGATAGGAATTTTATTCTTAAATGCTGTAGCGTCTTACAATGTTTTGACGTTTTAGCATTTAGTTACCTATTCCTATCTATCGGCCTTGCCTTTGTTATTAACGTTATGCTCAATTCATTCCAGTTATTCAAGTAATTTTAAGTACAGTATTATGAAGAAATTTATACTTGTCTGCGCTATTCTGTTTATTGCTAATGCAGGATGTAAAAAGATGAATGTGGATGGCGGCGGCGGATTGTGCGGCTGCTCGCCTGCGCGAACGGGACCGCAGTTAAATCTGGTCATTAAAAATGCAGCTGGAGATGATTTACTGGATAATAAATCTGCAGGTGCATACACAAAGGATAAGATAGAGCTGTTTAGAAAAGACGCGGATGGAAAAGTTATTCCTATTCTTTTTGCCATCAGGCCACCATTTTCCTATGGAGATGAGAAGTTTAAATTTAATCAGTTAACTACTTTTGAAATGAGTCATATCAAAAGCTCATCAAACAATGTCATTTATTTGAAACTGGCTGACAAAACTTATGAACTCACATTACAGACAAAGGAGAATCCGTATCTCCTGGACAGGGTGTTGATTGATCAGAAAGAAGCAGAAAGGGATAGTGGAACTGTAGCCAAATATACGGTGATCTTTTATCTTAGTCTATCTCAGCAATCTTTATAGCCCCTGCCCGGCAAATTTCATTCGCTGCAGCTATTGTCCATTTCATTGCCTGTTATGGATAGGTCATTACTGAATTTGAAAGTTGCACTAATTATTTGAATACATTTGTACAATGTACAAAGCGTATCAGATCAAATGGTGCTTAATTGTGGCAGGAGTATTTGCGATCAGCACGTTATTCCTTCGCCAGAGTAGTTTTCAGGAAGAAGTGCAGTTATGGGAATATCTGGATTATACACTGCGCCTCGCATTTTATATGACGGTATGCTGGCTGATCCATGCTTACTTTCTGTTGCATAAAACTACTTATTTAAGCAGCTGGGGCAAGCTTATCATCAGTAACCTGATTGCTATCGTCGTGATGGTTTTCCTCAGTACCTTTTTTTTCCGTCTCTTACCACGAAACCACTTTATAGATCCGATTGTACCTGCCATGAATTTCAGGAATATACTGCATTCTTTCTTCGGTGGTTTTATCCTGAGCGTTATCTGTTACAGTGCTTTTTATAGCATACATACGAACTCCGCCCTGCAGACTTCTAAACTTGAAAACGAGATCCTGGAGCAGGCCCACCTGCGCGCGCAGCTACTCTCTTTACAGCAGCAGATCAGTCCGCATTTTCTGTTCAATTCCCTGAGTACGCTAAACGCAATTGCTCCAGACCACCATACTAAAAATTATATTGTCCAGCTTGCTGCCGTTTACCGCTATGTCCTTAATTTTAATGAACATTACCTCACGCCATTGCGGGACGAGCTGATCTTTATCAAATCCTATCTGTATATCATGAACCAGCGCTTTGATGAGGCATTACAGGTCACCATAGATATCTCAGAAGAGCATCTTAAACTGATGATCCCGCCCCTTTCCCTGCAACTGCTGGTAGAGAATGCGATCAACCACAACATGTTTACGATGCAGCAACCTTTACACATCATCATCCGGACAGACCACTCGCTTTCACTGATAGTAGAAAATGATCATCGCCCTAAAAAAGTGCTGGAAGGGAGCCCGGGGACGGGGACTGGACTCAAAAACATCAGTGAACGATACCGGTTACTGGGAAATACAACGATTAATGTTTCCGCCGAAGGTGGCAGATTTTGTGTTACCTTGCCACTACTGCAAAAAGAAGGCATTAAACACTGAGTGAATTTACAATGAGGGTAATTATTATAGAAGATGAGTTACGGACAGCACAGCAACTGAAAAAGATGGTGGAGCAGCTCGATAACGAGATCATGGTAGAGGCGGTTTTACATTCAGTTGCTGCTGCGATCGAATGGTTAAAAGAGAATACAACACCTGAACTTATTTTTTCTGATATCCAGCTGAGCGACGGTTTGAGTTTCGAGATTTTTAAAGAAGTACAAACCGAAGCCTCTGTGATTTTCTGTACCGCATTTGATGAATATGCCATCAGGGCATTTGAGTCCAATAGTATTGATTACCTCCTCAAACCTATTGAAGAAGACATGCTGCAAAACAGCGTAGAAAAATATCTGCGTTTTAAAGAGCACCTGCTCAGCAGCAGCAAGCAGGTGAATAACCGGAATAAAGTGATCCGGCAGATGGATACCAGCTACAAGCAGAATATTCTGGTGCATTACCGGGAAAAGATTATACCGATACGTGTGATGGACATCCAGGTGGTTTACGTGCTCAACGGAACTGTAAATATCTATACTTCAGGAGCCACCAGTTATCCTGTACAATATACGATTGAACAACTGGAATCTATGTTCAATCCAGAGCAGTTTTTCAGGGTAAACCGTAAGTTCATTGTTAACCGGGATTTTATCGTCAACATCGAGCACTATTTTAACCGCAAGCTGTTCATCACTACCAAAAGCGAGCTGCCGGAAAAGATTATAGTCAGTAAAATCAGGGTACAACCGTTTTTAAAATGGGTAGAGCAGTAGCTATGCTATAAACCCGGATCTTTGTCCGTTTCATTCTTCATTTTGTCCGTTTCATTTTAAAACTTTAATTCTGGTGCAGCTGCCAGGCTAATTTTGGGATAATTAATGAATTGATTATTCCGTTAGCGTCGCGCACAGACCTGCGGTAAAAACTGAAGCAGGATAATGAACAAAAATATCGTATTAGCTTTTATCTGTTTTCTTCCTTTTCATCTGTTTGCGCAGGAGAGATGGAATTTAAAGGACTGTATCACATATGGCCTAAAGAATAACCGCAACAGCACGGTTTATGAAAATGAAAAAAGAGCTGCAGATGCCCAGGCAAAAGAGGCCCTCGCCGATTATCTGCCCAAGATCAGTGTAACGGGATCGCTTGATAACAACCTGAAAGTGCAGGAATCAGTTATTCCCGGAGGAGTATTTGGCCCCGATCCGATCAGGGTAGCCTTTAGCCAGAAATACAACAGTAACGCGCAGGCACAACTGGACCAGACGATTTATGACCAGTCGCTTTTAACCGGTTTAAAGGCCAGTAAATACAACAAACAGCAGGCAGACGTCAATATCCGAAAAAGTGAGGAAACGATCATTTATAATATCGGCAATGCCTATTACCAGATTTATGTATACCGCGAACAATTACGCTTATTAAAGGAAAACCTTGGAACGTACCGCCGGCAGGTAAACATCTCGAAACTGCAGGTTGAAAAAGGCATAACCCTGCAGAAAGACCTTGATAAAGTAACGGTAGATTACAATAATGCCTTATCTCAGATCCGCATTGCGGAAAGTAACCTCATCCTTTCACAAAATCAGCTGAAATACGAAATGGGTTATCCCATCAGTTCGGTGCTGCCGGTTGACAGTATATCGCAGCAGGATGTTGCGGCCAATGTGTTGGGAAATGCTCCGGGCAGTACGGTTAAGGCAGGCAATGGTATAGGCGGAAATGACCTGGCCGTTCCTTTTGTAGTAGGGAACCGTGCAGATTATCAGCTTTCTCAGATCAACGCCAAGCTGTTGACGATTGATGAGAAACGGATCAGGGCAGGAGCAATGCCAAAACTAACGGGTTATGCCCGTTATGGTGCGGTGGGTTTTGGAAACAGCATTGGCCCCGCTTTTAAAGAACTGAGCCCTTTCTCGGCCGTAGGCATCAAGCTGAGCATTCCTTTATTTGATTTCTTCAGGAGGAACGCCCAGTATAACCAGGCGAAATATAAAAGCCTCAATGCTGCCGAGAACCTTAAACTGGATGAGGGCAAATATGAACTGGAATACGAAAATGCAAAGACCAAGCTGAACAACGCACAAAGTAACCTGGAAAGCGACAGCCGCAATATCGGGCTGGCAGAGTCTGTGTTCAAGACTACCGACCTCCAATATAAAAAAGGGGTAACGGACCTCACCGAATGGCTAAACGCTCAAAACTCCATCAAGGAGTCACAAAATAATTATCTCAATTCACTCTTTAGTTTTTACCAGGCCAAACTTGACCTGCAAAAAGCTTCCGGCAGTCTCAAAACATTTTATACCTCACTCTAAATATGAAACGTAAATATATTATAGGAATTATTGCCCTTGTACTCCTTGTCCTCATTGTTTTCAGGCTGGCCTCCAATAAAAGTACATTGAATAAAAAGGAATTGCCCGCACAGGATTCTGTGGTAAGCATTCCTGTTAAAGTTGCTGCCGTGAAGGAGGAGCTCAAGGAAATCAATCTGGTTAAAACAGGAAGCCTCGCGCCCTTTAAAGAAGCCAGTGTGCTCACTACCGTTGGAGGTACCATCAAACAACTGAGGTTTGACCTGGGCGACCATGTAACTGAGGGACAGGTGCTGGCAGTAATGGATACCAGGCTGATGCAGCTCGATCTGCAAAAGGCAGAAACCAATGCCGCGAAACTGCAGCGTGACCTTGAAAATTACACAGAGCTTTTGCAGGGGCAGGCGGCTACGCAGGAAAAGGTAAATGAGATCAGGCAGAACTATCTGGATGCAGCCAATCAGGTAAGCCAGGTCAAAAAACAAATCGCTGATGCACTGGTAAAGGCACCTACCAGCGGAACAATTGCCAAAAAAACTTTGGAGCAGGGGGTCTTTGCCAATGCAGGAGCTGAAATAGCAACTATCGTCAACCTGTCACAGGTGAAAGTGCAGCTGAACCTCACCGAGACTGAGGTGTATCAGGCCACACAAGGCCAGCAGGTCAAAATCACGACGGATGTGTATCCCGGTCAGGTATTCCAGGGAAAGATCAGCTTTATCAGTCCGCAGGCAGATGAAACGCACAATTATAAAGTTGAAATTTTAGCGGACAATAACGATAAGGCATTGCTGCGCTCAGGTACGTTTGTATATGCTGATTTTTCCAGAAAAACAAAACAGCATATCCTGCTGATCCCGAGAGAAGCCCTGACGGAAAGCATCAAAGATGCAAGTGTGTATGTGGTGGAGAATAATGTAGTACATCAAAAACCTATCAAAACAGGAATGGAACTGAATCATCTTATTCAGGTACTGAGCGGGTTAAAAGCTGGCGAAGTAGTAGTGACTTCGGGCCAGATCAATTTGAAAGAAGGTTCCAGGGTAAGTGTTTCCAAATAAAATCAGCCAATTATGTCCATCACAGAAATAGCCGTCAGGCGGCCCTTGCTCATTATAGTAATTTTCACGGTGCTGTTTATTTTCGGTGCACGTTCTTACTTTAGTTTAAATTATAACCTGCTTCCCAAGCTGGAAGTTCCTACCGTTTCTGTCAGTACGGTTTATCCCGGTGCCGCTGCCGCAGAGGTAGAAACCTCGGTAACGAAGAAACTGGAAGATGCTTTTTCTTCTGTTGAAGGGCTGGACAAGATCAGTTCTACCTCGCAGGAAGGCATATCAAGTGTGGTTATCGCCCTGAAAAGCGGTACAGACATCGATCAGGCAGAGCGCGATATTCAGCGCAAGGCCGATCAGGCGCAGAACGACCTTCCGGATGATATCGATAAACCGATTGTGAATAAAATCAATCTGGAAGATGCACCGATACTCAAAGCTGGCGTGACCTCAAAGCTTTCTCCGCGTGACCTTTATGATTTTGTTGACAAGCAGCTGCTCCCCGTTCTGCAGAATGTGCAGGGGGTAGGGCAGGTGAACATCATTGGTGGCGACGAGCGTGAGATCCAGGTGAACATCGATCAGGATAAACTGAATGCCTATGGTTTGGGGATCGGGCAGGTAACGGATGCACTGAGCAAGGCGAACCAGTCTTTCCCGGCTGGAAGCATCGAAACACGCAACCAGCAGATGTCTATCCGCTTTGATGCAAATGTAACTTCGGTAAACCAGATCCGCGGACTCATTGTCCGGCAACAGCCGGGAGCAGGGAGTGTTTACCTGAAAGATGTCGCCGAGGTAGTGGATGCTACGGCAAAAACCACTGCCATTAACCATATCAATGGTATCCCTTCAATTGGGGTACAGATCATCAAGCAAAGCGATGCCAATGCCGTGGAAGTGAGCGAGCAGGTAAAGCTGAAATTTACCGCCATAGAAGCCCAGTATAGATCCAGCGACCTTAAGTTTAGCGTATCCTCGGATCAGAGTATCTACACGCTGAAGTCCGCCGACGGGGTGATGGAAGACCTGGGGCTTGCCGTAGTGATTGTAGGTATAGTGATGCTTGCCTTTCTGCACAGTTTCAGAAGTTCGATGTTTGTGCTCGTGGCCCTCCCTTCGTCGATCATACCCACTTTTATCGCCATGTATTTCTTTGGTTTTTCACTGAACCTGATGACCTTAATGGCGATGTCTCTGGTGGTCGGTATTCTGGTGGACGATTCTATTGTGGTGCTCGAAAACATTTACCGTCACCTGGAAATGGGCTCCGATAAAGAGACCGCTGCACTGGAGGGAAGAAGTGAAATCGGTTTTACGGCCCTGGCAATTACATTGGTGGATGTGGTGGTGTTTCTTCCCATTGCATTTTCAGGGGGGATTATTGGTTCCCTGCTGCAGGAATTTTCGCTGGTGGTAGTTTTCTCCACGCTGATGAGCTTATTTGTGTCCTTTACTGTTACGCCAATGCTGGCAAGCAGGTTTGGCAAGATCGAGGAACTGAACGAAAAAAGCTTATGGGGAAAAGTCAATCTGGGCTTTGAACGCTTTCTGGACAACCTGAAAGAGGATTATGGTAAATTACTGACTATACTGATCCATAAAAAGAGATGGTTGCTGTCTGGTGTGATCGTATTGATTATCGGCAGCATTGCCCTGATCCCATTTGGATTTGTGGGCGCTGCATTTATCCCTACAGCAGATCAGGGGGAGCTGTTGATCAACCTGGAACTGGCACCTTCTGCATCGCTGTATCAAACCAACATGGTTACGCAGCAGGCAGAAAAGATGATTATGGAACAGCCTGAGGTGACCAGGGTATTCTCCAGTGTTGGCTTTGTCAGCGGAAGTGTTGCCGGTACAACGAATAACAGCAACCTTGCAGAGCTGACGATCAGTATGGTGGACAAAAATAAGAGGGCGATTACCGCAGAAGATTTTGGTGTCCTGTTGCAGAAGAAACTCAGTAAAGTAATTCCCGGTGTTAAAATTACTGCTTCGCCCACCTCTATTACGGGAGGGGCTAACCAGGCGCCGATCCAGATTGCGATCAAAGGGATTGACCTGAAAGCTGTCCGTACTGTTGCAGAGGAGTACAGGAAAATTGTAACTACAGTACCGGGTACCCGCTTTGTGGAACTCTCGGTGAAAAACCAGAAACAACAGGTTGAGGTAAGCCTGAACAGGGAAAAAATGACTTTGCTGGGCATTGATGCCAGTCAGGTAGGATCTGCCCTGCAGAATGCCTTCAGCGGAAATGACAAGAGCAAATTTAAGCAGGCCGGTAATGAATATGATATCCTGATCGGCCTTGACCGCTATGACCGTTCTGATATCAATAACGTAAGGAATTTAGCATTCAGTAATAACGACGGGCAAACTTTTGTGCTGAGCCAGTTTGCGGAAGTGACGGAAGGTCTTGGCGAAAGCGTACTGGAACGGAGCGACCGCCTGGGGTCTATTACCGTGAAGGCTAATGTGGCCGGCAGGCCTTCAGGCTCTGTTGGTAAGGACATCCAGGAAAAAGTAAGGGGTGTGAAGTTGCCGGCAGGAGTGACGGTTGAATATCTCGGAGACCTTAAAAATCAGGGCGATGCTTTTGGCAGCCTTGGTTTTGCGCTCCTCGTTGCAATTGTACTGGTTTACCTGATCATGGTAGCCTTGTACGAAAACGCTATTTATCCTTTTGTAGTTCTGTTCTCCATACCTGTGGCATTGGTGGGGGCGCTGCTGGCACTGGCGCTGACCATGCAAACACTTAACATTTTCTCCATCATTGGGATGATCATGCTGCTGGGACTGGTTTCAAAGAATGCGATCCTGATCGTGGATTTTACCAACCAGCTGAAATCTGAGGGGCATCCGGTGGAAGAAGCACTTATAGAGGCAGGAAAGGAGAGGCTGAGGCCGATCCTGATGACTACTCTGGCCATGATCCTGGGGATGCTGCCTATTGCGCTGGCCAGTGGCTCCGGTGCGGAGATCAAGAATGGCATGGCATGGGTAATTATCGGTGGCCTCAGCAGTTCCATGGTCCTGACACTATTTGTGGTGCCATCCATGTACCTGATCATTGATCATTTACTACTAAGATTTCAAAAGAAAAAGACCGGTAAACCGCTGCTGATTGAAGCACATCAGCCTCTACGGCAGCCATACACAAATAGCAAAGATTAATTCATGATCAGCGCCGCGCCATTTACCGATACATTTTCTACTTTAACATCCTTGTACTTGTTCTGTAAGACAGGAGATTTTGTAGTGACATTGACATTTTTGAAGACAAAGCCAGTGACTGTATCATTTGGATTGCCTTCCATCGTGCCAAAACTCTCGGCCTGCACATTGATATTGGAGATGGTGATGTTTTTAATGGTACCGAAAGGTTTTTCGGTACTGCCTTTCAGATCAAAGAACTGCTTCCATGGGTTGATAAGAATCACAGATCCACAGCTCCCTGTAATATTGTCTACGGTAATATTTTCAAAAAGCTGGTAGGTATCAGGTCTCATTTTTAACCTGAGGATAGGGCAGGTATTGGCAACCTTACAGTTTCTGATGGTAATGTTGCGGGCGTGGATGCTTTCACTGCCCAGTGTTAAGGTAGAATGGGATGGGCCAAAAGTGCAATTCTCCACCAGGATATCTTCTACGATACCATTTCCCGGAAGATTCTGCGCTGTAGGCCCTTTTCCGCCTTTAATACAAACTGCATCATCATTTACAGAGATATAGCAGTTGCGGATCGTCACTTTTTTACAAACGTCAATATCCACTCCATCGGTACTTGGTGCCTTTACTGGCCTGAATGGAGATCGGATATCACAGTTTTCCATCAGTACATTCTGGCACTGATAAAGATGTGTTGTCCAGAATCCAGAGTTGTGCATTTTCACATCTTTAATGTTCACATCATTACAGCCCCAGATAAATACCAGTCGCGGACGGTGCACTTCCAGATTGGTACTGGGCTGCTTCAGCTTTGCCTTTGCTTCCCTGTTTGCCCAGAAGGCTTTCCAGAACCTCAGCCCGTTGCCGTTGATAGAGCCGGGGCCGGTAATGCTGAACTGATCTACCTTATAAGCATTTACCAATGCTGCATAATAATCCAGATTCTGCCCTTCCATGCGGGAGGGAAGCAGTGGATAATCTTTGATATCATCTGATCCTTTCAGCACCGCACCTTCCATTAACCTCAGCTTTGTTTTTGGCTTGAAAAACAGGGCCCCGCTCAGGAATGTTCCTTTTGGGATGACGATAGTGCCGCCTCCTTTTGCAGCTGCCTGGTCAATCACACGCTGAATAGCTTTGGTATTCAGCTTTGTGCTATCGGGTTTTATCCCGAATTTAGAAATTACATAATCCTGGGATCTTGCTGTGAATATGCTGAAAAGCAGGGAAAATACGATAAGTGTCTGTTTCATTTGGTTTATAGACTAGCTGCCGCCAAGATAGATTTATTTTGTGATTATCCATTGATTAATAAGAGTTAAAGGAACAAAAAAAGGCCGTATAGTTGTACGGCCTTCACTGTTTTATCATCAATCACATGGTGGCTTCCCAGGCAATTCTCTGGTTTTCCTTCAGCATATCCTCAATCGCTTTTGGCACTACGTTGCGGAACTTACCGGTTTCTGAAGGGACAATTTCGATCATCGCATCAATCATCTCTTTTGGATCAAGCCTGCCTTCTGGTACGCTGAGCATCGCATCGAAGGTGGCTTTCAGATCTGCTTTTTTAGTATAGTTTACACTATTAACGATCCAGCGCAATGGCTCTTCGGCCATCAGCTATACGAAATCCACAAGTAGTAGTTTAAATTTCAATGGTTTAATGCTTTATACACTCTGACGATAAATCAGCGGCGTTCTCTGCGTGTGTTTTTTAAAGTAAGTGCTGAAATTCTGAGGTTCCATAAACCCGAGCCGGTAAGAAATTTCCTTGAGAGGAATGTTAGAGTTTCTCAGCAGTACTTTAGCCTCATTGATGGTTTTTTCGGCAATCCAGCTGCCTACTGATTTTCCCGTTTTGCTTTTGATCACGTTGTTCAGGTAATTGGGATGGAGGCAAAGCTGGTCGGCATAGTCCTGCACGCGGTTTGCCCTTTCGAGTAGTCCGCAGCTGAGCTCGCGGTAATGCTGGTCCATCAGCTTCTTAAACTGGTTGACGATCTCTGAGGCCCGGTTGCCTTCTCTTACCGGATCATATCCTTGCCAGAAATATTCTTTTACCTTGATCAGGACGGCTACAAAAAGATGGCCGATCAGTCTGTTCCTGTAAGGTGAGCAGGAATGATATGCTTTTTGTATCTGCAGGTACAGGTCTTCAAATTCACTGAACTCAGTTGCTGACAATACCTTTGGGTTGATCTTTTCTGAAAGCAGAAATGAAAACTCATCAAATACCTGAGGGTGTACGTTCTCCTTCAAAAAAACTTCGCTCAGCGTCAGATAATACAGGTCCTGAAGCCCGGTAATCCCAAATTGTTTGATATGGCCAGGGTTATTAAAATATACCATGTGAGGACAAAGCTCAAATTCACATCCGTCGGAGGAGCATTTTCCGGTAGCATCTTTTACAAATACAAAGGAAAAGAAGTTTGACCGGTAGATCGGAGATTGATAAGGTGGCTGGATGCCAAAGCCACCGAAGTTGTAGATGCTGAAATCGCTTTCTTTGAACAAGGATTTAGGTTGCAGGCCCAATTCATGATAAAAATCATACACTTTTTCAAAAGTGAGCAGTTTAGTGGTTCTAGTGTCCATGGTGTTCTAATTTTAATGTGATCTGTTGGTTGTAAAATGCTGTCCGGTAATTACAGAGCTGAGGTCTGTTGCAAGGAATTCTGCAAGGTTTGCCACTTCTTCGGGCTCAGTCAATCTTTTGAGCACCGTATTTCCGATGAGTTCTTCCCGGGAACCCGGATCTTGTGCAGTGCTGTCTATATGGTTTACTGCGTAGGGGATGATGGTATTGATGGTACTTCCATCAGGGCCTATCTTCAGGGAAAGTTCTTTGATGAGCGCCGCTATCTGCCGGGATATACCTATATGTTTTTCTTCAGAGTGGGAGGAATTGATGACCGGCGCCAGGTAAATGATATGGCCTTTCTCTTCGATCACGTCTGAGGCACAGACGAGGATTTTTCGGATCATGTCCTCACTGCTATCGGAGAGCTCAGAAGATTTGGTTGCTGCGTTAACTACAATGATATCGATCCGGGCTACCCTGCTGAAAATGCTTTGGAACAATTGTTCGGCACCGCCTGCTGTATCCAGGTCCTGGTTGACGGTAAAAACTGTCGCGCCCATGGCCTCTGTATTGCTGAGTGTTTGGTTGATGGCAAAGGGTTCTCCTGAGTAATGCAATATGATCGTTGCGCCCAGTGCAGCCAACCGCTCCGCTACAATTTTTCCCAATCCTTTTTCTGACTGGGTAATCAATGCTGTTTTATGAATTAACGTTTGCATATGTTGTCAAATTATTAATCCAAAGTTGATGATAATAGATGCTGGGGCAATTGCAGATATTCTACAACTTATTGCAAAAAACGAAGATCGCCGGATGGGAAAAAAAAAACGGGCAGCACACCTCGTATGCTGCCCGTTTAAAATTAGGGTGAATGTTTTATGGAGTTGCTTTCAGCCTTTTCATGATGTTTGCAAATTCAATTCCATCGAGGAAAGCAGTAACCCTGATGATCTTTCCCTTGTCCATTTGCATATACCAGGAATAGGAGCTTAAATAAGGTTTTCCATCTTTGGCTGTTGCTACGCCGTCCCACAGTGCTATAACCATGTCTGCATCCCCATAAATGCCACGTACTGCCGGAACTATCTTTTTTGAAAGACGCTGGTTCAGCGGGTCGATCACCTGATCGATAAATTCCTTTTTGCCATTGTAGGTCTTGGAATAGGGGGTGCTGCCGGTAATGGTCCAGATCATATGTTCGTCCAGAAGGTCAAAGAAGTTTCCGGTACCTGTTGTCCATTTTTCGAAAGCCAGACGAACGGCCTCTTTATTGGCATTTGTGTTCTGAGTTGAGTGCTGTTCCATGACCGTTATTTTTTTTTCACTTCAGCCAGTTCAATCATATTGCCCCATGGGTCCTGGAAGAAGGCAAGGTTCCTGCTGATCACATCCAGGTAGAATGGTTGTCCGATAATCTTTACACCACGTTTTTTCAGCTCTGCAAGTGTTTTGTCCATATTCTCGACATGTAAGCAGATATGGTGATAACCGCTTTCTTCAAGGCTTTTGCCGAGGTCATCAAATTTAACTACAGGTTTTAATTTTCCTCCTGCCAGCACTTCCAGCCAGAAATCGTTGCTGTTGGCTGGTGCCAGGTAAGCCAGTTGTTCGTCTGCATATGGCCATTCGTGAACAATCCTGAAATCAAGTTTCTCGGTATACCATTTGATTGCAGCCTTATAGTCGGGTACGCGGATGCCAACGTGGTTGCCACTCATGCCGGCCAGCGGGCTTTGGGGGTTAAGGGCAGGCATCGCAAAGCCCGTTTCCGGATCAACCTGTGCCCGGCTGTTTGTTGAGGAGATGCTGAAGAATACTAATGCGATCAGGACACTTTTAATTTGAGTTTTCATAATACTATGTTTGATGAGTTGATTAATGTGTTTGTTGATACAAATGTCATTAACTATAAGGTCCCGGCTTATAGTAAATCCGCAGGATTTATTATGAATTTCAAAGATCTTATCGAAATTTCTTCATTGTAATGCCCCTGTAATAATTCTTTTAACAGGCTATAAACTCGCTTTACATAGACGTACCCATTGTAAATTTGTTCAGTGGTCATCACCATCGCTCTCTGGTCCCGCCGATGTCAGTAATAGGAGATACTGAACCAAATATTAAAGAAAATCAGCTATTGTATGAGCAAAAACATGACTATTTTTAGTGATTTAACAGAAACCTTCAATTCGATGAATCTGCCTCTGGATCATTTGTTACATGATGAAGAAGGGCTTACTATCGCTAACCTGAGAGATCTTTTTACAGAACTGCCATTTCAGTCGATCGTTTTCAGGCCTAATTACTTTACTCTACTTTTTGTTAAAAATGCCAGGGGAGATTATACTACTGATGATATTACCTTTCAAATGGTTCCGGGAACAATTTATTTTACCAATCCGGGCCATTTCCGTTCTTTCATCTGGACTGACATACAGGATGTATATATCGTAGCATTCACAGAGGCTTTTCTGAAGAAGGCGGTCAATGCCGATGTTTTTCAGGAATTCCCTTTTCTGGTTTCAGAAATGGTGAACCCCCGGCGTCTGGATGATCCTGAGTTTGCTCCGTTTGAGGAAACATGCCTTGAAATATTCAGGGAATTTGGCTCCAGGTCTGTTTACAGACGACAGATTCTCGGTAACCAGCTGATGATCCTGCTCCTGAAAATTAAAGAGGCATTCTGGAAGGACTACAACCCGATTTATGAGGGAAATAAAAACTCACAGATTGTTAAAAACTTCAGGATTAACCTGGAAACCCATTTTCGTGAACTGGTAGAAGGAAAGACGGAGGTTCAGATGCGGGTGACGGACTATGCAGCTTTGCAGAACCTGCATGAAAATTACCTGAATACAGTGATCAAAACAAAGACCGGTAAGGCAATGAAGACCTGGATTGCAGAAAAGATGATCAGTGAGGCGCAAAGCCTGCTGCTGCATACTTCGCTATCGAATAAGGAAATCAGTTACCGGCTGGGATTTATAGAAAGCGCGCATTTTAGCAATTACTTTAAAAAACATACCGGGATTACCCCTCTGGTTTTCCGGCAGCAGGGAGCTTAGGCAAGCAGACCGTATCTGAATCAATTAAGCCGGCAATTGTACTGCCGGCTTTACTGATTGTTGAGTTAGGGGTTCATCCTGTTAAAAGTTGCTTTGATAGTTTCGGGATCTGCATTCGCCATCGCTTCGCTGAACCCAAAAGTTAATTCCTGCTTTCCTTCTTTCATCTGCTCAAAAACAGATTCCACGAAATCACTTACCGCAGGTTGTCCGTCATGGATACCCTTTCCGCCGAGGTCGGTATTCAATGCAGGAGGGATCATCTCAATCACCTCGATATGACGCGTTTTAAGCTGATATCTCAATGACTGTGTGAAGGAGTGAAAGAATGCCTTTGTTCCACAATAAACGGGAACTTTCGCCAGCTGGACAAAAGACAATCCCGAGGTTACATTAATAATTGTATCCAGGGATTTGAGCCCGATAAAGAGATGAGTAAGGTGGATAGGAGCTAATATATTTGTAGTGACTTCTGTATTTGCTTTTTCATAAAAATCTTCATCAGAAATATCCATCCAGTTCTGTATTCCTGCATTGTTGACCAGAACGTTTAAGTCATTGTGATTTTCAGCTATCCAGGTATACAGCGTTTTTCTTTCTGCTTCATCAGAGAGGTCACATACTTTTGTGATGACCGAAGGAAATTTTTCGGCAACTTCCTTCAGTACATCTTCACGTCTGCCGCAGATGATTACTGTATTGTTATCCTGGATAAACCTTTCTGTAAGACCAAGGCCAATGCCACTTGCACCGCCAGTAATTAAAATTTTGTTGTGTGATGTTTTCATTGGATTATCATTGTTTTTAGTAGTTTTAATTGTCGATTTTACTGCCATAAATTTTTGAGGGGCCAGTAGTAAAATTCCGGCCACTCCATCCATGTTTTGCAATCATAAAAACAGAAATTAAGATCAGTAAGCCGCTGATGAGGTTGATGAACATAATCGTCTGTGTTTATAGTTCAAAGGTACCTGTAACAGTAGCCTGCAGTTTGCACAAATCAATCGATTATTTACCAGATTCAAATGAGACCGGTCAAATTCAGTTATTTTATCTCGATTTCATTCGGCTCAGGGTTTCCGGCGACATATTCAGGTATGATGCAACAACTTTATTGGAGAGCCTTCTTACCACTTCCGGATTCCGGTCCAGCAGTTCCTTGTACCGCAAGCCGGCATCTTTGGTGATTTCCCTCTGGAAAATCTGAAGATTGTTGATGTATGCGTTTTCCAGATAGTACCTGTAGAATTTTTCCCAGGCAGGAATGACGTTGAGCAGGTAGTAGAAGTCTTTTCTTGAGATCCGCAACAATTCGCTGTCTTCCATTACCTGTAAATTTTCCAGTGACGGGCTTTCTGTAATAAAGCTGGCAAGGCCGGTCGCAAATTGATTTTCAAACGCGAAATGGCGGGTGGCTTCCTGTCCGTCTTCCCGGAGAAAATAAATGCGGAGGCATCCTTTATTTACATAATTCATGTATTGTCCGACTGCGCCCTCACTCACTAAATGTTCATACTTGGCGTGTGAGGAGGGTTTAAAAAAAGAAAGGGCCAGGTCCAGCTGCTCATCGTTGAGCTGAACAATATTGCTGATGTAATTTGCCAGTGCCTGCTTGGACATAAGGCAAATCTACGCAAGTTTAGCCTCAGTTCGTCTGTGTTCAGCTATACCTTTTTTATATTCCACATAAGCTAGCGTAGCGCTCAGGGCAGCAGCTACCGCCCCAAGTATGTAAATGTTACTGTAATTGCCGGCACCTGCAACAAGACCGGCAACCGGCGCAGTTAAGCCCACGCCAAGATCAAAAAAAGCATTGTAGGCAGCCATAGCCATTCCACGGTTCTCCGGTGTTACTTTTTTTACAGCAATGAGCCCGAATGAGGGGAAAACCAGCGACATGCCGATGCCAGTTAATCCAGCACCTGCAATCCCGACAAATGCATTGGGTGCTTTCCAGATCAGTAACTGCCCAACAATTTCTATGAGCAATGAAACCATCGCTACCCTTGCACCGCCAAACTTATCCGGGAAATGGGCAAAGAACAGGCGCATGACGATGTATCCTGTACCAAATGCGGTCAAGGCTAAAGATGCACCTTCCCATGAACGCTGGATAAAAAATAAAGTGATAAAAGATGCTATGCCGCCAAATCCTATACTTGCCAGGGCCAGCCCGCTTCCGGATTGCCAAACCAAATGCACGGCCTTGTAAAATGGGAGTCTGGCACCATTTGAAGGCAATGGCACTTTTTTTAATAACAACATCACCAGGTAACTGCCTATTGGAAAGAAAATAATCCCTGAAAGAGCAACAGGTATAGAAAATGCTGAGCTTAGCCAGATGCCCAGGGGAGCACCAGAAGCCATACCGCCATACATGCCCATGCCGTTCCACACCATAACTTTCCCTACATTTTTTGAACTGACCAGTGCAAAGCCCCAGGCAAATATGCCGATGACAAGGTAACTTTCGCCAATCCCCAGTAAAATTCTTCCCAGGGAGAGGGAAACCAGGCTCAGAGAAGGCGTAGCTTGTATCCAGTAGGAGAGCAGACAAAAAACACCCGAAAATGCGGATAAGAGAATCCCGGTGATGACCGATTTCTTACCGCCTTTGGTATCGGCCATCTTCCCTGCAAAGTGACGTGTGAGCAATGTTGCTGCATATTGCAAGCCAATAACAAGACCTACAATTAAATTGCTGAATTTTAAGGTGTCATGGACATATAAAGGGATGATCCCCAGGGATATGCCCATGATCAGAAATTCTAAAAATATAATGCTGAAAATATTGATCAGCGTTGCTGTCAGGTTATTTTCCTGATCTGTGATTTCGCTAGGTGGATTAAGTTGTACTGGCATATTTGGGAATATTTTGCGAAGCTACCAGTCAGGAGCCAGTTACACATTGATCTACATCAAAATAGCAGGTGTTTCTGCGATAATTTTTTTTCCCAGCGTGAATCTGCCGATTATAGGAGCTCAAGTATATGGTGCCGGCATCTGCAATTATGCAGGCATCTCTAAGGATCAATTAGTTTCTTAAATTGCAGTATATTAACCAGAGGATTTCAGCTTGAGGGGCTTCCTGGATGATGCATACAGATGGGCATATGAAAATTAATTTAAAACCAATATTTGAGAATGATGACCTGATTCTTTATCCTCTGCAGGAGGCTGATGAAGAACTGCTTTATGAAGTAGCTGCTGATCCCAGAATATGGGAGCAGCATCCCAACAAGGACAGATGGAAAAGAGAGGTGTTTGCCACGTTTTTTGATGGTGCCATAAAAAGTGAAAGTGCATTTAAAATAATTGATAAAACCACTGGGAGAATCATTGGGAGCACACGTTTTTACGAGTATGATCAGAATGCAGGTAGTATTTTTATCGGTTATACATTTTATGCCGTTCATTATTGGGGCAAAGGGATCAACCGGGCGGTGAAAACTATGATGCTTGACTATATCTTTCAGTTTGTTGATCATGTCTATTTCCACATCGGGGCAGAAAACATCAGGTCTCAGATCGCCATTGGCAGAATAGGTGCAGAGAAAGTCGCGGAGGAAGAAGTTAAATATTTTGGGGAAGAGGCCAAACTCAATTATGTCTACAAAATCAGCAGGATAAGAAAGAATTAAAAGGGCTGATTATAATTATTGCTACAATGTTGCATTAGTATGTATTCATTGTATCTTTGTGTAAATCTTTTGAGGTTTTACATCCGCTGTAAAGGCGTTTAACATATTTTGACAATGACAGCGCATCAGAAATTTGAAGCAATTATTATTGGGGGCAGTTATGCAGGCTTATCGGCTGCCATGGCATTAGGGCGCTCGTTGCGCAATGTTTTAATAATCGATAGCGGTCTCCCATGTAACCGCCAAACTCCTTTTTCTCATAATTTTATCACTCAGGATGGTGTCAAACCTGCCCTAATAGCTGCGAAAGCCAAAGCGGAAGTATTGAAATATAGTACGGTTCAGTTTTTCAATGGTCTGGCCACTGGTGCTCAGAAAATTGAAAACGGCTTTATCATTACTACCCAGGCGGGCGAAACGTTCCAGACCGGGAAGTTAATTTTTGCGACCGGGATTGCAGACAGCATGCCCCATATCAAAGGTTTTGCTGAATGTTGGGGAATATCAGTAGTGCATTGCCCGTATTGTCATGGATATGAGCTGAAGAACAAAAAAACCGGGATACTGGCAAATGGGCCAAGAGCGGTACATCTTGCAGCACTGGTCAATAATCTAAGCAGCAATATCACGATATTCAGCATGGGCAAGGCTGATTTTAGTCCGGCAGAAATTGCCAGATTTGAAAGACATCACATTCAGGTCATAGAGAAGATGATCTCCGAAATAGTGCAGGAGAACGGCCAGCTGAGTAAGGTGATATTTAATGATGGCTCAAGCCTGGATTATGATGCCATGTATGCCGCACTACCTTTTACACAACATTCAGGCCTGCCGGTTGCCCTGGGCTGTGAACTCACAGAAAATGGGTACATCGCTATAGATGGATTTCAGAACACTAGCGTTAAAGGGATTTATGCCTGTGGTGATAATTCTGCTATGATGCGTTCTGTGGCAAATTCTGTATACAGCGGCAATTTAGCAGGTGCAATGGTCAATAAAGACCTTACTGATGAATCCTTTTAACTTTTTAGGCTTTTTCGTGCAAAACAAACCTCAAAAAAATAGTGTCCACCGTTGGATGGACACTATTTTTTATATGGTGCTGAATATTACTTTTTTACATCATCACCATCAAGGCGATAAATCTCCATAATATTTTCCAATAATTTGATAAAGTCAATATTCAGGTCGATCAGTTTTCCTGTATGTATATCAAAAACCCAACCGTGAATAGTGATATTTCTCTCCCTCTGGGCTTTCTGCACTTCAGCGGTTTTGATCACGTTGATACATTGTTCTTCAACATTCAGTTCTACCAGGCGCTTATAACGCAGTTCTTCATCCTCTATAGCGTTCAGTTCATCTTTGTGAGTTCTGTATACATCACGGATGTTTCTCAGCCATGGGTTTAATATTCCAAGATCTCCGGACTTCATAGCTGCCTGTACACCACCGCAATAATAGTGGCCGCAAACTACGATATGATTAACCTTCAGGTGCATTACTGCATAGTTGATCACTGACATCGCGCTCAGGTCTGTATTGGGAACCATATTGGCAATATTCCTGTGTACAAAAACGTCTCCAGGTGCTACGCCCATCAGCTCTTCAGCAGTTACACGGCTATCAGAGCAACCAATATAAAGAATGTCGGGAGTTTGTCCTTTGGACATGTTGCTGAAATAGTCAGCTTGAACGTTCAATTTTTTCTGAACCCAGCTTTCATTATTTTTAAAGATTTGTTTGATATCCATATGATGTTTGTATTGTAACTTGATTATTAAACAGTGTTAAAGATGATTTGTTTGACACCTTAAGCTATCAACAAATCTAAAAAACGCTTTGAACATTTAGAAGAGCAACATACATATATATGCAAACAATGTATTAACTTTCAAAAATGCAGCATCAGGAATTTGAACCATCGGAAGACCTAACTGATACCATCAAATGTTTTTGGTATAATAGGAGAGATTCAGGGAAAGAATATTCAGATTTTGAGGTACAACCTGATGGTTATGCAGAACTGATATTCCATTTTGGGGGCGACTGCAGTATACTTTCTGATGGAGTACTGCAGGCACTGCCATCTCCGTTCATGGTTGGGCTGCTCAATAAGCCCATTCTTTTTTACGCCAGAAATACCCTTCAGATTATTGGCATCAGATGTTATCCCTGGACGGTTTTCGATCTGCTTGGATTGCCATCCGGCAAGGAAGAACTGCGCATTTTTGAACATCCTGTTGCCCGCCTGCAGCCTTTATTAAACGAGTTGGTTCTGGCTGGCAGGATAGATGAAGCGATAAATCAGGTACAAGATGATTTGATGACCGCAAGATCGGGGACGGCCAGAGACAGTATGTTGTTTAAGGCCGGGGTTGCCATGAAGAAAGCAAATGGTACCATGCTGGTATCTCAGGTGGCTATGGCAGCCCATGTGACGGTCCGTACTCTGGAGAGGAACTTCAAGGAATCTACAGGCCATACAGTGAAAGATGTGTCTGGCCTGATACGTTTTGAGCAGGTAAGAAATCGATTGTGGCTTGATCCCGGTTGCAGCCTTGCAGGATTGGCCCATGAGCTGGGTTATTCAGACCAATCCCATTTAAACAGAGAATTTAAGCGCTATAGTGGCGTTACACCGGGAACATTTGCAAGAAATACAAAGAGGGCTAAGCGTACCTTTACCACAGATTTTGTCGGATTTATACAATCCTGAAGAAAGAATAGTATAGAATTTTGTATATCAATTCTGCTATACATGAAAACTGGACTATTAAAAAATAAATCTTCACAAAGCCTTCCTGATTACGATGTAATCATTGCTGGTGCAGGCCCGGTGGGTCTGTTTCTCGCCTGTGAGCTTGCACTTGCCCGGTGTAAAGTGCTGATCCTGGAAAAAACGGAAAATGCGCAGTCAGTGCTGAAACAGCTACCTTTCGGCATGCGGGGCCTGTCTGCACCTACTATTGAATCACTTTATCGCCGTGGATTGCTGGGCGAACTTCAAATACATAAAAAGATGAAAAGACCTCATGCCGGAACAGCATCTGCGCAGGAGGCAGCGCAGGGCCGGCAGCTGGGGCACTTCGCAGGCATTCCCTTTTACGAAAATTATATTGACACTGCAACCTGGAAACATCGCATTGCAGTCTCTACCGACACCAGCCTCTTGTCTTCAATGGAAGAAATAGAAACTGTTCTCGGCCGGCGGGCTACAGATTTAGGCGTAGACATCAGGCGGGGATTGGCCATCACAGGTTTTCATCAAAATGCTGATGGTGTAACGGTTGAATCTGATGACCGGTTTTTTCAGAGTAAATGGCTGGTTGGCTGCGATGGAAGCCGCAGTATGGTACGCAGGGCGGGAGGATTTGAATTTAGCGGTACCGAGCCTGAATTTACCGGTTACACACTTTTGGTTGATATTGCTGATCCTGAAAAGCTTAAGCCCGGAAGAAACGTAACAGCAGAGGGAATGTACCTGCAATCACAGCCCGGCTATCTGATCGTTCAGGATTTCGATGCAGGAGCGTTTCACAGCTCAGAAAAGCCCCTCAGGCTGGAACAGGTACAGGAAGTTGTGCGGCGGGTATCCAATACCGGTGTTACCATCAATGCCCTGCATATGGGTACAACCTGGACAGACAGGGCACGACAGGCTACAACCTATCGTAAAGGAAGGGTAATATTGGCGGGTGATGCTGCACATATTCATGCACCGCTGGGTGGACAGGGGCTTAACCTCGGCATGGGCGATGCGATGAATCTGGGCTGGAAGCTGGCAGCAACGATACACGAAGAAGCTCCGTCAGGTTTGCTGGACAGCTATTTTACAGAAAGGTATCCGGTTGGGGCAGAGGTGCTCGACTGGTCACGCGCGCAGGTGGCAATCATGGGCTCTTCTCCTGCGTCGAAGGCTCTTTACGCCATTATGCAGGACCTGATGAATACTACTGATGGCGCAACCTATTTTGCCGGACGGGTCTGGGGGATTCATACCCGGTACCATCTCGGGATTGAACATGCTTTGGCTGGCCGCAGCGTGCCGGACTTCACGTTGGCGGATGGTGCAAAACTTGGCGATGTCATGCACGATGGCCGCGGAATATTGCTTGATTTTGATCTGAATGAAGCCTTTAAAGATTTGCTGAGAGGATATGAGGGCCAAATCAAATATATTGCAGGCAGAGCAAATGATCAGTTGGGAATTAGCGCTATGCTCATTCGCCCGGACGGAATTGTAGCCTGGGCTTCTGACAAGGTTGCGGATTACGCTGAGCTCCGGCAAGCTATGTTACGCTGGTTTGGGTAGTACGTTGGCTGTGTGCTCAAACAATCTTAGTTGAGTAACAGTTATATGGAGATGGAAGAAATATCTGTGCATGGCTATTATTCTGGTACGAGCGGCTTGTTGCTGCCCGTGCGCAACAAGCTTTTTTATCCTCCTGAATTTAAAGATAAAAGCAGATTGTGTTTTTATGGTTCACTGATGAACAGCATCGAGATCAACAGTTCCTTTTATAAAATCCCCATGGCATCTACCGTGCTGAAATGGGCAGCTGAAACGCCTGAAGATTTCAGGTTCAGCTTCAAACTTTCCAGGGAAATTACCCATAACAATGGCCTTGCATTTGATCCCGCTTTGCTGAAACGTTTCATGGAAGTCATTGCCGGAGCAGGACATAAAAAAGGATGCCTGCTGGTGCAGTTGCCCCCATCCGTACGGATTGGAAATTTAAAGCAGCTGATGCTGCTAACAGAAATTCTGCGTGAAAATGACCCGGCTGAAGAATGGAATATTGCTGTGGAATTCAGACATGTTTCACTTTATCAGGAAGATGTATATGATATGCTGGATCAGCAGCATATGGCAATGGTGATACAGGATAAAGCCCCTGCAGTGACTCCTGTGCGGGAGTCTGATCTTCCATTTGTCTATCTTCGGTTTCATGGGCCTGATGGCAATTACAGAGGCAGCTACGAAAAGAATTTGCTGGAAGAGTATGCCGGTTATATTCAAAACTGGCTTGATGAGGGCAAGGCAGTATATACCTATTTCAACAATACCATGGGAGAGGCTGTGGCCAATCTCTATACCTTAAAAGACCTCGTGCGGTCATTTTAAGAATGATGGATCAACTGTTACGTTTTTTACAAGCCTGCTTCTAGGAGAACAAGCAGAGCTAAACATTAACAAAACAGTTCATTTCGGGTGGGTGAAATAGGCGCTCTTCTGATTATATTTTCTCTGCTGGGTTTTATCGTCTTCAGATAAACGCCGGAAAGGCTGGGTGATGAATAAATACTTTGTTCTTTGTTTGTATTTATTCTAAATAAGGGTTTTCTTTGTGGCAGAAAATCAAAACCATTCAAAGACATGAAAAAAATAATCCTTACACTCCTGATGGCTTTTAGTGCCAGTATAGTTTTCGCTCATTCTCTCTGGATAGAAACTGCCGGCAGCGGTAAAGCCGGTCAGGCTCAAAACGTAAAGCTCTTCTATGGCGAATACGGGCAGAATGAAAAGGATGAATTCAGCAAGTGGCATTCTGACCTCCCTGAACTGACCCTGTGGCTCATTGCTCCGGACGGAAAAAAAGAAAAATTAGTGCTGACCAAAGGAACAAACTTTCTTGAGGCTTCTTTTACCCCTCAAAAGGATGGTGCCTATACTTTAGCTGTCAGTCACAAATCCAAAGACCTGAGCGGAACATATCAGCTGGAATTCCTGGCGAGCGCAAGCGTTTCTGTAGGTAAATCTGCCATAACAGCTGATGCCGCTGCTAACACAAATGAACTTAAAGTTCTTCCTGTGGGTGATACCAAGGTAAACAAGCCAGTGAGCGTGAAGGTATGGCTGAAGGGAGTTTCGAAAGCCGGATTAACGGTGTTGCTATTTTCTCCTGTGAAATGGGGACAGGAACTGGTAACAGATGCAGATGGTTCAGTTACTTTTACTCCGCTGTGGCCGGGCAAATATATGATCGAAGCAACAGCTTCAACACCGGGAGCAGGTGAATATAAGGGCAACAAATATACCGGCCTGTGGCAGGGTGCTACCTATACTTTTGAGGTAGCCAAATAATCCATTATATTCCTGACCAGGAAGCCATACAAGCTGCTTTCGGGTTTAAATTCATGACCACAACTGGTATCATTGAGTTTAAATCCGAAAGCTTTTTTGTATAAAATAATCAAGGTGCTTTTTCGAAAACAAACTTTGGATGCTGATAATCGATAGGTATTCTTTTGTTGAAAAAGGTCATGTTCATATAGATCTGCATCGAACCAATACCCATAATCAGCTGCTTATCTTTTTTGAGCAGTGCGATCGGAATACGGTACCATTTGGCTACCCCATAACTCTGGTAATGAAAAGTTCCCATCAGCGTATCACCCTTAACTACCCCGTTGACATCACCTGAATCTTTATACATGCCCTCATGATTGATTTCATATTGTCCCTCAAATACTTTGTCGGTGAGTATGATATGCAGCCGGGCTGTATCTGTGTGGTCAATGGCGCTGTACAACACTTTTTTTCCATGTTCATCTGCAGCAGGGTCGCCACAGGAAACCAACAGTGACAAAAGATTGATCAGCAGGATATGAATGGGTTTCATCATTGATTCGGAAAATTATTTTTTTTCATGCCATTCAGATATTTTAATGCAGGTATCAATAAACTGCTCATACTTTTTGGCACCAACCAGATCAATATATTCGTTGGTCACCTGATCTGCCATTTTGGTAATTGCCGCATGTAAAGTTTTTCCTTCTTCCGTCAGATGGATCATAATAGATCTGGCATCGGTGGCACTTTTATCCGTGTAAACTACCCCTAATCTCTCCAGTTCTTTTACTGTTTTACTGACGCCCTGCTTGGTTACCATAATCTTATTCACCAGATCGTGATTGGAAATGCCATCTGCACCAATATTCATGAAATAGGGCAAAAAGGTGGTGTTAAAATCTCCCGGAAGCAAGTTGCCCAGATAGGTTGTTGCAGCTTTATCGGTGTTTCTCCTCAAAATATAAAGTACTTTAAAAATTAATCTGTCAGGATCGTACGGATTTTCCATGCTGCAAATTTATGATAAATAATATTGAATAAGGCTACGTATGCCAATGTCATCTCAATCTACTATTGAAATGAATATTCATTATTTAAGTAAACTAAGTTGACGAATATAGTCAACTTAGTTTACATTTGTCGAATCAAAATTAAAATATGGAACCTGAAGAAAAAACTCCCTCCACCTCCGGTAAAGCTGTAAAATTGGTCATCTTTGGTCTGCTGGCCATTGTGATCTGTTATTTCGCTTTCAAGAAAATAAATCATGCCCTTACTTACGAAAGTACGGATAATGCTCAGATTGAAACCAATGCCGTTCCTGTGCTCAGCAGGGTGTCTGGTTATATTGACCATTTTAAATTACTGGATTATCAAAAAGTAAAGCAGGGAGATACCCTTGTCGTGATTGACGACCGCGAATATGTGCTTGCTGTTTCACAGGCCGAAGCAGACTTGCTTGCCGCAAAAGCAGATCTGAACAGTGCAGAATCTCAGATCCCAACGATTGGCTCTGACCAGGATGTAGCTTCTGCCGGAATCAGTGTAGAAGAAGTAACCCTTAAACAAACTAAACGCGATGTTGCGCGCGATGAAGCTTTATTTAAAGAAGGGTCAATTACCCAGAGACAATATGAAAGAAGCCAGTCTGCCTATCAGACAGCTGTACAAATGCTGATCTCCAGTAAAAGCAAGCTGAGACAGGCAGGTACACAGACAGGAAATGCAAAAGCACTGATACAGCGGGCAAAGGCAAATATCGCTGCAAAAGAAACTGCATTGGAAAAGGCTAAACTCAATCTGAGCTATACAAAAATTGTGGCCCCGTCTGATGGCAAACTAGGAAAGACCAACCTTAAGACCGGGCAGTATGTGCAGGGCGGTCAGCAATTGTTCACAATGGTCAGCAATGACAGCTACTGGATTGTGGCCAATTTTAAAGAAACGCAGATTGAGCACATGAAGGTAGGGCAGAGCGTAAATATCATTATTGACGGCTATCCTGATCAGGAAATTACAGGCGTCATATCCGACTTCAGTGATGCTACAGGGGCTAAATTCTCTTTGTTGCCACCAGATAACTCAACAGGAAACTTTGTAAAAGTGACACAGCGTGTTCCGGTAACGATTCAGATCAATAAGGCCGAATCCTTAAAAAGTATACTAAAAGCAGGTCTCAGTGTAGATGTTGATGTAAAGGTGAAATAGTCATTAATTATAATCAATCGTACAATGGAAGGCGAAAGAAATAAATTTATAAAAATCATCATCGTGATCACCTGTATCACGGCGGCAATTATGGAGCTGATAGATACTTCGATTGTCAACGTAGCCCTGAATAACATCAGCGGTACCCTGGGTGCAACGCTTGAAGATGCTTCCTGGGTAGTTACGGCTTATGCAATTGCCAATGTGATCATTATCCCGCTGACAGGATTTCTCAGCAGGTATTTTGGAAGGAAGAACTATTACCTGACCTCAATCATCGTCTTTACGCTGGCATCCTATATGTGCGGCAGCTCCTCTTCTCTGTGGATGCTGGTATTCTGGAGGTTTGTACAGGGAATAGGTGGCGGGGCTTTACTGTCTGTTTCGCAGGGCATATTATTTGACCAGTTCAAACCAGAAGAGAAAGGCATTGCCGGCGGGATATTTGGAATGGGGATCGTGATCGGGCCAACCATCGGGCCCATCCTTGGCGGTTATATTGTTGATAATTATCACTGGGCGCTGATATTCGATATCAATATTCCTATCGGGATAGCGGCGGCATTGCTTACCTGGAAATTCGTAGACAAGAAAGCTGATGAATATCATATTGACAAGAAGTCGATCCCGATCGATTATATAGGAATATTGTCTTTAACAGTAGGAGTAGGGGCATTACAGTATGTGCTCGAAAAAGGTCAGTCAGACGACTGGTTTGAGGATGATGCCATCCGCTACCTTACTGCTGCTGCCGTCCTGGGGCTCAGCATGTTTATCTGGTGGGAACTGACAACCAAAAGCCCTGCTATCAACCTTAGGGTAATGAAAAGCAGGAACCTGATCGGCAGTAATATCCTGACCTTTGTATGTGGATTTGGCTTGTTTGGTTCTGTCTATCTGTTTCCTGTAATGGTACAGCGGGTAATGGGCTATACCCCAACAGAATCCGGCATGTCTATGGTACCCGGAGCACTGGTAACAATTTTCGCTATGCCCTTTATTGGTGCCGGACTGGGCAGGGGAGTAAGGCCTATCTATTTTGTGTCGCTTGGTTTTGCTTTGTTTATTGCGCATGGTTATCTCACTTCACAGGCTGCGCCCGATGCCGGAAAATGGTGGTTTATCGTGACGCAAATCTGCCGTGGTGTAGGTACGGGATGTTTAACCGTTCCCCTGCTGAGCCAGGCTGTTGTAGGCTTAAAACCTCAGGATATGCCTTATGGCATCTCTTTGAATAATATGTTCCGTCAGCTCGGAGGTGCCTTCGGGATTGCCATCATGAACACCTATGCCACAAACCGTTTTGCCACGCACCGTACAGACCTCATTTCTAATCTGCAGGGCAATAATCCACTGTTAACAGAGCGCATCAACGGACTGACAAATGGCATGGTGGCAAAAGGGATGAACCCATCGCTGGCCAAACAGGCTGCTTATAGCGCATTGGACCATAGTTTATCCAATCAGGCACAGATGCAGGCCTATCTGGATGGCTTCCTGCTGATCGCCATTTTCTTTACCTGTACCATCCCATTTATGCTGCTGCTCAAAAATGAAACGATGGATGCAGAAACGCGGGCAAAGGTTGCTGCGGCAGCGCATTAAAAGAACACAGGCAAATTGACATTAAACAAATAAAAAATGAAATATTTATTGATCATCATACTACTTTCTTCACCTGTCTTTCTGCCTGCGCAGGAGAAGGAGACAGAACTCAAAACGCTCATCAATCAGTCCTTTACTTACTTTCCCCAGTTTAAGGAATTGGGGCAGGCCATGGATGTAGAGCAGCAGCGCATCGCGCTGGCTAAATCTGCCGGCCTGCCTTCCGTACAGGCTTCCGGAAGCTACAGGTATACCAATCCGGTTTCGGAAATCAGTATTCCTTCCGGCAATAATGTCCTTGCCTTTCAGATCATGCCCAATCACAACTACAATACCTCCCTGGATGCGAGTTATACGTTATGGGATTTTGGTGTGGTGAAAGCCGGTGTAGACCGTGCAAGAGCGGGATTGGAATACGCAAAGGATAACCTGGAATTTAACCAGAGCCTGATGGCCTTTCAGGTAAGCAATATCTATTACCAGATCGCTTACCTGAAAGATGCCATTGCCATCCAGGACAGCGTGATCAATTTCCTGGAAGCGAATAAAAAAGATACCGAAGTAAAGTTCAAAAACGGAGATGCATTAAAATATGATGTGCTTTCTATTCAATCCAGTATTGATCAGGAAGGAAACCGTAAAATTGACCTGCAGAACAGCATGAACAAACAATATGCTTTGATGGAATATGCCACGGGTACCAAAATCAGCCTCAGTTCTTCCAGCTTTGTTTTTCCGTTCGAAAACCGTAACGACCTGAATGAGGCGCTGGCAGAAGCGCAAAATAATCACCCTGAGTTCAGGCTGATCAAAGACAGGATCAAACAGGCAGAAGCAGAACTTAAAGTGAGCCAGACCAATGGTAAACCATCATTGGTGATGAGCGGGGGAACAGGTTATAAAAACGGTTTTACACCGGATATCGACAAATTCAGGTACAATTACTCTGCCGGGCTAACCCTTAACATTCCGATCTATCAGGGCGGCAGGGCAAAAAAACAGATAAGGCTGTCACAGAGCCAGCTTGCTCAGACCAGGTTTTCTGAAGAAAGCCTGAGCAACACTTACCGTAAGGATATTCAGCAGGCGCTGATTGATATCACCAGTAATACCTCTAGTCTGGTTAACTCTGCAGGCCAGATCACTGAGGCAAAAGAGGCCCAGAAACTGGCCCATAGCCGTTACAGAAATGGTATCGGCACTTATCTGGAACTGACCAATGCCAGTACTAATGTACAGCGGGCAGAGCTGACCAATTTACAGTATAAATACCAGTTATGCATTGCACAGCTAACGATGGCTAAACTTACAGGCCTGAGTTACTGGAGATAGTAAAATAAAAAGAGGCCAGTCACTTCAAGTATGACTGGCCTCTTTAATAAATCAGGATATCCCTGTAAAGCAAATTAGTTGCTTCTGCCTTTGATGTTCAATGCAACAGCATTTTGTGAACCTTTTGCATTTTCTGTCTCTACAGCAGCAAACTTAGCCGTATCCATTTTGGCCACATCTGCCATTTCATAGATATGTTTGCCGGAAGTACCGATCAGCTGTAAGTTTGCACGGTCATTGATCACGGTATATAAACTTTCAGTAGTGGCCCTTACTTTTGCAGTTGCTTCGTCTTTCAGTATCACCTGCAAAGAAACCAGATCAAATTTTCCAACTGTCCTCACATCGGCTTTGCCTGAAGCATCAATACGGAAGGGGTTTTTCACATAAACTGTAACCAGTACAGCGCTGCTTTCGTTAGAGCTGATCCTCAATGCGTTTCCTACCTGAGTAACGTTTACCTTGTCCAGATCTGCTGTCTCCATGGTGACATATTCCTCGTTACTCTGTACCAGTAATACTTTTGTATTGCCTGTTACAATTACCTTTTTGATATCTGATTTGAATTTTCCTGTATGTAGAGAAACTGTTGTAAGTGATGAACCAACTGTTGCAAACGGCGTATCTACCGTAGCAGCCGATGCGTTAAGCGTAAGTACTGAAGCTGCTAAAATGATTGCTAATGAACCTGATTTTAAAACGTTGTTGAATAGAGTTTTCATATCTTTTGAGTTTGAGGGTTTTTATATAATTTTCTTTATTGTTTGTATATAAGACGTCATCACTCCTCAAACGTTTCAACCGGATTGCTGCTTTTATACCATACTACTGTAATACCCGACCAACTCCTGTAATATTTCGACCAACTCTCTTTTAGTTCAGCTTATAAAATACAAAACGGCCTTTTTCATAATCAATAGGAACATTTCTGCTGAAATAAGTTCTTCCCCATGCAAATTCACGTTCGCCCACACCCATCAGTAACCGTCCGTCTTTTTTGAGCAAAGCAATAGGGTTCCTGTGCCATTCACCATTCCGTCCTTTATAGTGATAATCTGCCAGCAGGGTATCACCTTTAACTTCACCTTTAACACTTCCCTTGAGATTGATTCCATTACTATATATAAACTGAAGATCTCCCTCAACTTTATTCCCCTTATTAAAGATGGAAAGCAATGCGGTATCACGTTCGTAAACGGCTTTATACTTTACCATTCTCCGTGCAATATCCCTGCTCATTTCTTCGGTGTTTTTCTGGCCGCAGCCGCAAAATAAGCTGAATGCAATCACACAGCCTGACAATGAAATACTTTTCATATCTGTTTCTTTTCTATTCAGGATGAATTTTCAGGAGAGATTCCATAATTTTTTAAGAGAGATAAGCCACACCTGATAGATCTCGTCCCTTTGCTATTTAGACTGGTTATTTTTTGAAATTTCCATTAGTCTGATCGACTGCTTTGGGTGTCTTCAACTGTAACCTTGCCCAAAAATCAGGTTTGGCGGGATTGTTTTATAACTTTTTAGTTAGATAGGGTTGATGCATCGTTAATATGGCAGTAGAAGTAACTAAAAATTGTAAATTCAACCAATTTCCTGGTAAATTCTTGGGATATTGCTAATGATTAACTGATTTACTGATGAACTATAAATACACCGCGCTCAAAATGAAAGTTTATTTGAAGTCCCTGCTCCGTTTTCGGATACCCAGAGTTTACCTGGTATGCTTTTGGATTTTCCTGATCGTAATGGGTTTTACCCGGTACAAACCCAATACAGGTTTACCTCCGGCTGATCCGGGCAATGGAGGATTAGCCTTGCCGGGCGGGTTCCGTGCGGTGGTAGTGGTAGACAGTTTAAAAGGTCAGGCAAGGCATATCGCTGTGAATGATAACGGTGATATTTATGTAAAGGCAAGAAACCATCAGCGAAATGATGGCTATGGAAACATCGCCCTGCGTGATACCAACAATGATGGAAAGGCAGATATTATACAGCCATTTGGTAAATATGAAGGCCGTACCTATGGTACTGCCATGCGCATCCACAATGGATATCTGTATTTCAGCTCAGAGCTGATCGTTTACCGCAACAAACTGAAACCGGGCCAACTGGTGCCGGACAGTAAAATGGATACCATTGTAATTGATAACCCGCCTTACCATGAACACCAGACCAAACCTGTCACCTTTGATGACAGCGGCCATATTTATGTAGGCTGGGGAGCAGGTTCCAACGCCAGCCAGGTAGCAAACAGGCGTCCGGGTTCTCCTGGAACAGGCACGCCGGATTCTGAGACTGATCCAAGTCCTTTTTTAGTGGACCACGGCGGTATCTGGATGTTTGATGAAAATAAACTGAACCAGAAACAGGAAGAAGGTGTGAAATTTGCGACAGGACTGAGAAGTATTGTAGCGCTTGAATGGGACCATAACAGTAAATCACTGTATACGATCAACCATGGGCGTGATGACCTCAGGATGTTATGGCCTGCTATTTACACGCCATGGGAAAGTGCTATCCTTCCTGCTGAAGAGTTTTTTAAAGTGAAACAGGGAATGAACGGGGGCTGGCCATATTATTATTACGACCAGATTAAAAAGAAAAAGATCCTTAACCCTGAATATGGGGGCGACAAAATAAAAGAAGGAAACGGTGCCAAACTGACGCAGCCACTGATCGGTTTCCCGGGGCATTTTGCACCTAACGACCTGATGTTTTACAAAGGCAACCAGTTTCCTGCCCGCTATAAGAATGGTGCATTTATGGCATTTCATGGGGCTACAAACCGTGCACCCTATCCACAGGCAGGCTATATCATCGCCTTTGTCCCTTTTAAAAATGGAGTGCCTTCAGGGCCATGGGAAGTTTTTGCCGATGGATTTGCAGGAGTTGACCCGATCGTTAATGTAAGTAATGCCATTTACCGCCCGATGGGACTTGCCGAAGGTCCTGACGGTTCCCTTTATGTGAGCGATACCGAAAAAGGAAAGATCTGGAGGATTATGTTTAAGGGAAATAAACAGACATTTGGTCCTGCGCAGCTTGCTGCAATGGCTAAACGTAAAGTAACCCGTTCTAATATTAAAACGCCAAATGCAATTACGGACGACCTTGACAGGGGCAAATTACTGGCCGCAGCAAAGGTGTATACGACATATTGCAGCCCTTGCCATCAGCGCGATGGTAAAGGGGATGGTAACCGCTATCCCCCAATTGCGGGTTCTGAATGGGTTAATGGTGATCAGACAAAACTGATCAACGTTATCCTGAATGGATTGCAGGGGCCTGTACAGGTAAAGGGTTTGCCATATAATGAAGTGATGCCTGCGCATGGATCTTTCCTCAAGGATGAAGAGGTTGCCCAGGTAGTGACTTATATCAAGAGT
>Ga0163161_10000128_pt1 | contig 70965 bp, 83 predicted proteins | sample S45metaG_FD_129847 | JGI IMG/M metagenome (GOLD analysis project Ga0163161, IMG submission 129847) | Switchgrass rhizosphere microbial communities from Kellogg Biological Station, Michigan, USA - S4-5 metaG | ecosystem: Host-associated > Plants > Roots > Rhizosphere > Soil | place: USA... | reverse complement strand
CTGCGAGATCATTTCGCCGAGGCTGGCGTTCTTGCCGCCAACCGCCTCGACGTCGGTCATTCTCAGGTTTTCAAACGGTACGACCAGGGCGGTCGCGTCGAAAAGTGCAGACATGGGGAAGCTCCAGAAGTTGAAACCGGTGCTGCATGCAGGCGGCACGGCACGATCGTTGTCGTTGCTTTGGGTGCGGAAGCGGCGTGCATGAGAAGAATGGGGGTTGGGAAAGCAGATTCCCGATAATGGACCGGATTGTAGGCGTGGCAAGGTCGCCCGCGCCGCAGGACAAGGCCGCAAGAGCAACACCATGCAGACACGCACTGTTTTCTTCATTTCCGACGGCACCGGCATCACCGCCGAGACTTTCGGCAACGCCGTGCTCGCCCAGTTCGAGATGAAGCCGCGCCACGTGCGGCTGCCTTTCACCGACACGGTCGACAAGGCGCACCAGGCGGTGCGGCATATCAACCACACGGCCGAACTCGAGGGCGTGCGGCCCATCGTCTTCACCACGCTGGCCAACATGGACGTGCTGGAAGTGATCGAAACCGGCTGCAAGGGCATGCTGCTGGACATGTTCGGCACCTTCGTGCGGCCGCTCGAAATCGAGCTGGCGGTGAAATCGAACCACCGCATCGGCCGCTTCAGCGACGTGAGCAAGAGCAAGGAATACAACGCCCGCATCGCCGCAATCGACTTCAGCCTGGCGCACGACGACGGCCAGAGCAACCGCGACCTGCAGGGCGCCGACGTGATCCTGGTGGGCGTGAGCCGCAGCGGCAAGACACCCACCTCGCTCTACCTGGCGATGCAGCACGGCCTGAAAGCCGCCAACTACCCGTTGATTCCCGAAGACTTCGACCGCCGCCAGCTCCCGCCGGCCCTGATGCCGCACCGCAAGAAGATCTTCGGCCTGACGATCCAGCCCGAGCGCCTGAGCGAGATCCGCAACGAGCGACGGCCCGACTCGCGCTACGCGAGCCTGGAGAACTGCCGCCACGAGGTGAGCGAAGCCGAGGCGATGATGCGGCGCGCCGGCATCCGCTGGCTCTCGACCACCACCAAGTCGATCGAGGAAATCGCGACGACGATCCTGCAGGAGTTGCGGCCGGAGCGGCTGACGTACTGAGCAGGCAATAAAAAGGGCTACCTGATCGGTAGCCCTTTGGGGGTTTGTCGCTTGGCCGCCAAAGCCCGAGCTGCGTTGCTCGATCAGGCGGCGGCTGGAGCCGACGTGCGGATCAGGTGATCGAACGCACCAAGCGCCGCCTTCGCGCCGTCGCCGGCCGCGATGATGATCTGCTTGAACGGCACGGTCGTTACGTCACCCGCAGCAAACACGCCCGGCACCGAGGTCTGGCCGCGCGCATCGACGACGATCTCGCCGTGCTTCGTGAGCTCGACCACGCCCTTGAGCCAGTCGGTGTTGGGCACGAGGCCGATCTGGATGAACACGCCTTCGAGTTCGACCTTCTTCAGTTCGCCCGTCGCGCGGTCCTTGTAGACCAGGCCGTTGACCTTCTGGTCGCCGGTGATCTCGGTGGTCTGCGCGTTGGTGAACACGTCGACGTTCTTCAGGCTGTGGAGCTTGCGCTGCAACACGGCGTCGGCACGCAACGCGGTGTCGAACTCGATCAGCGTGACGTGGCCCACGATACCGGCCAGATCGATCGCCGCTTCGACGCCCGAGTTGCCGCCGCCGATGACCGCGACGCGCTTGCCCTTGAAGAGCGGGCCGTCGCAGTGCGGGCAGTAGGCCACGCCCTTGTTCTTGAACTCGTGCTCGCCGGGCACGTTGATGTTGCGCCAGCGCGCACCGGTCGAAATGATGATGGACTTGCTCTTGAGGGAGGCGCCGCTTTCAAGCTGCACTTCGATCAGGTCGTTGCCGGGCACCAGGGCCTTGGCACGCTGCAGATTCATGATGTCGACATCGTAGTCGCGCACATGCTCTTCGAGTGCATGGGCGAACTTCGGTCCTTCGGTTTCCTTGATCGAGATGAAGTTCTCGATGCCCAGCGTGTCGAGCACCTGGCCGCCGAAGCGCTCCGATGCCACACCGGTGCGGATGCCCTTGCGCGCCGCGTACACGGCGGCTGCGGCGCCAGCGGGGCCGCCGCCGACGATGAGCACGTCGAACGGGTCCTTGGCCGCGATCTTCGCGGCTTCGCGTTCGACGCCGCTGGTGTCGATCTTGGCGAGGATTTCTTCCAGGCTCATGCGGCCCTGGCCGAATTCGGTGCCGTTCAGGAAGACAGTCGGCACGGCCATGATCTGGCGTTCCTTCACTTCGTCCTGGAAGGTGCCGCCTTCGATCATCGTGGTGCGGATGCGCGGGTTCTGGATCGCCATCAGGTTCAGCGCCTGGACGACGTCGGGGCAGTTGTGGCAGGTGAGCGAGACGTAGATTTCGAACTCGAAATCGCCGTCGAGCGCCTTGATCTGGTCGAGCACGGCTTGCTCGACCTTGGGCGGGTAGCCGCCGATCTGCAGCAGCGCAAGGATCAGCGACGTGAATTCGTGGCCCATCGGCAGGCCGGCAAAGCGCGGGCCATGGTTCTCGCTTGGGCGATTGACCGAGAACGATGGCTTGCGGTGGTTGTCGTCGCGGCTTTCGGTCAGCTTGACCAGCGGCGAGGACTCCGCGACGTCCTTCAGCAGCGACAGCATCTCGCCCGAGGCCTTGCTGTCGTCGAGCGAAGCGACGATCTCGATCGGCTGCGTGGCGCGTTCGAGGTAACTCTTCAATTGGGCTTTGGTGCTGGCGTCGAGCATGACGGACTCACTTTCGATAACTGAAAACTATCAACTGGGAACAAAAAAGCCCGGGGCCTCGTGAGCGCCCGGGCTTTCGCACGGGAGCGCTTAGATCTTGCCGACGAGGTCGAACGACGGAGCGATGGTCTTGTCGCCTTCGTTCCACTTGGCCGGGCAGACTTCGTTCGGGTGGGCGGCGGTGTAGACGGCTGCCTTCAGCTTGCGCAGGGTTTCCTTCACATCGCGGGCGATCTCGTTGGAGTGCACTTCGGCGGTCTTGATGATGCCTTCGGGGTTGATCACGAAGGTGCCGCGCAGTGCCAGGCCTTCTTCGGGGATGTGCACGCCGAAAGCGTTGGTCAGCGTGTGGGTCGGGTCGCCGACCAGGGGAAACTTGGCCTTGCCGACGGCCGGCGACGTGTCGTGCCAGACCTTGTGCGAGAAGTGCGTGTCGGTGGTCACGATGTAGACCTCGGCACCCAGCTTCTGGAACTCAGGGTAGTTGTCGGCCGCGTCTTCGACTTCGGTCGGGCAGTTGAAGGTGAAGGCCGCCGGCATGAAGATCAGCACGGACCACTTGCCCTTGAGCGTCTCGTCGGACACATCGATGAACTTGCCGTTGAGGTAGGCCTGGGTCTTGAAGGGAAGGACTTGGGTGTTGATCAGGGACATGGGTGATTCCTTGGATGCTGCGGGTGGACAAAAAAAGTGCGAGTCATGAGTATAACTACCAATATACCGATTTCAATAGATATCAACTATTGAAAGTATTGGAGCTTGCTATGTTTGCGATGGGCCGGGATGCGGCATTTGGCGAGCCTCAATACGAACGTGTATCACCATCACACGCATGCAGACCGGCGCAGCATGGGATTGCTTGCAAGCACGCATCCGCCCCTCTGACAATCACCGCTTTCAGAACAAGGAAAAATCATGAAGGGCGACCCCAAGGTCATCGAACATCTGCAGGCGCAGCTCAAGAACGAGCTCACCGCAATCAACCAGTACTTCCTGCACTACCGCATGCTCAAGCACTGGGGTCTGGACAAGCTGGCCAAGAAGGAATACGAGGAATCGATCGGCGAAATGAAGCACGCCGACAAGCTGATGGACCGCATCTTCATGCTCGACGGCCTGCCCAACCTGCAGGACCTCGGCAAGTTGAACATCGGTGAAGACGTGCCCGAACTGCTGCGCTGCGATCTGGGCGCCGAAACGGGCGCGCAAGCCACCATCAAGGACGGCATCCAGCATTGCGAATCGGTGCGCGACTATGTCTCGCGCGACCTGCTCCAAGAGATCCTGGACGACACGGAAGAGCACATCGACTTCCTCGAAACCCAGATCGACCTGATCGACCGCGTCGGCCTGCAGAACTACCTGCAATCGCAAATGGGCGAGCTCGAGTAAGAGCGATCTTTCGACCTCATGCAACGGGACTTCGGTCCCGTTTTTTATTGCTTTACGTAACTTAACCGCCGCCAAATAGCAGTCATTCTCATTCGCACGGATAGAATCCGCGCCTTCGATGACTGCCGCCGCCCGCCCCGACAACCGCCGCCGTGCCTACTGGCTCAAGACCCTGCACGAATGGCACTGGGTGAGTTCGGCGATCTGCCTCATCGGCATGATCCTGTTCAGCGTCACCGGCTTCACTCTCAATCACGCGGGGCAGATCGAGGCGAAGCCGGCCATCACGAAGCTGAACGGCACGATCGATCAGCCCCTGCGCGCCCGGCTCGAACAGCAACTGCCCGCCGCCAAGGCACAAAAGGGCAAGGCGCCCCTGCCCGCCGAGCTGCAGGGCTGGGTTCAGAAGAACTGGGACGTCAGCACGGCCGGCCACGATGCCGAATGGTCCGATGACGAAATCTATCTCTCGCTCCCCCGCCCCGGCGGCGACGCCTGGCTGCGCCTGAACCTGGCCGACGGCGAGATCGAATACGAGCGCACCGACCGCGGCTGGCTCTCCTACTTCAACGACCTGCACAAGGGCCGCAACACCGGCGCCGCCTGGAGCTGGTTCATCGACATCTTCGCGGGCGCCACGCTGGTCTTCTCGATCACCGGACTGTTCATTCTCAAGATGCATGCGGGCAACCGGCCGTTCACCTGGCCGATGGTGGGCATGGGGCTTGTCGTGCCCGTGCTGCTCGCGTTGCTCTTCATTCATTGATCTTCGATTCAGGAAAAAGAGGCCTCCCGTGCACGTTCGCTACTCACTCGCGCCAATCGCTATGTCGGCGCTGCTCGCAACCCCGGCTTTCGCGGCAAGCCTGGCGGTCAACATCGAGATTCCCCGGCTGAACGTTTCCGAGTACCACCGCCCCTACGTGGCGACCTGGATCGAGCGCGCGGACAACACGGTCGCCGGCACGCTCGCCGTCTGGTACGACGTGCGCACCAAGACGAACAACCCCGAAGGCGAAGGCACGAAATGGCTCAAGGACATGCGTCAGTGGTGGCGCCGCGGCGGCCGCGAACTGGCGGTGCCGGTCGATGGCGTGACCGGCGCGACCAAGCCTGCCGGCAAGCATCAACTGAGCTTCACCGAAGGCTCTGCACCGATGCCCAAGCTCGCACCCGGCGACTACAAGCTGGTGGTCGAAGCGGCGCGTGAAGTCGGTGGCCGCGAGGTCGTGAGCATTCCGTTCCAGTGGCCGCCCACTGCGGCGGCACAACCGACCGCAACGGGCAAGGAAGAGCTCGGCGAGGTCAAGCTCGAACTCAAGCCCTGATCGACGACGAACCTCCCTTCTCCGCAAGCTTCATCCATCAAGGACCTCCCATGACCCGCTCCATCCTGCGTGCCACCGGCCTCGTCATCGCCCTGTCGGCCATTGCTTCCGCTTCCATGGCGCACAACGCCTGGCTGCTGCCCTCGTCCACCGTGTTCTCCAAGGCCGACACCGTGTCCGTCGATGCCGCCGTGTCGAATGATCTGTTCGTTGCGAACCACGCGCCGCTGCGGCTCGAAGGCCTGCAGATCACCGCGCCCGACGGCAGCACCGTCAAACCCGAGAGCGAAGCAAAGCTCAAGCTGCGCAACGTGTTCGACGTGAGCGTCGCGCAGCCGGGCACGTACCGCATCGCCGTGGTCAACGCGGGCGCCTTTGCAAGTTGGAAGGACAAGGCCACGGGCCAGAACAAGCGCGCACGCGGCACGGCCGAGACCATCGGCAAGGAAATTCCGGCCGATGCGCAGGACGTCGCCATCACGCAGTCGTCGGGCCGAATCGAGACCTTCGTGACGGTCGGCAAGCCCTCGGCGCTCAAGCCGATCGGCCAGGGGCTGGAATTGATCATCGCTGGCAGCCCGACCGACCTGGTCAAGGGCGAGAAAGCCAGCTTCACGCTGAACCTCGACGGCCAGCCTGCGAAGAACCTCGAAGTGACGGTCACCGCCGGCAATACGCAGTACCGCGACAAGCTCGAAGAGATCAAGCTCAAGACCGACGACAAGGGCCAGTTCAGCGTGACATGGCCGACCGCCGGCATGTATTGGCTGGACGCCAGCACCAAGGACACCAAGACCACCGTGCCGCAAGCCAAGGAACGCCGCCTGAGCTACGCGGCCACGCTTGAAGTGATGCCCTGATCCCTGATACGGCGCGCTCCCTTGGGACTTTCCTTCAGCACCTGGCGCGCAGGCGGTTACGCCAACGCGGCCGTCCCGCGTCGCGCCGACCCTGCCCGCCTGCAGCAATTGGGCGGGCAGACGATGGGCACGACCTGGTCGCTGCGCTTCGACAACCCGCGGATGCTTCCGCTGGAACAGGTGCGCGAAGCGGTATATGCAGCGCTTGCGCGGGTCATCACGCAGATGAGCCACTGGGAGCCGGCGTCGGACATCAGCCGCTTCAATGTGGCGCCTGCGGGCTCGCGCCATGCGCTGCCCGAGGAATTCGCCGAAGTGATGTGCTGCGCCCTTCACTGGGCGTGCGTCAGCGGAGGCGCGATCGATCCGACTGTCGGTCCGCTGGTCGCTGGCTGGGGATTCGGCCCTGACGCGGAAGAGAACGGCTTTCCCACGCCCGAAGCCATCGCCGAACTGCGCGCGCGCACGGGCTGGCAGCAACTGGAATTCGACGAAGCGCGCGGCACCCTGCTGCAGCCGGGGAAGGTCACGCTCGATCTCTCGGGCATCGCCAAGGGTTTCGCGGTCGATCACGGCGTCGAGGCGTTGCGCGGGCTCGCCCTCACCGACCTGCTGTTCGAGATCGGCGGCGAGCTGCGCGGCATCGGGCGCCGTCCGGATGGACAGCCGTGGCAGGTACTGGTCGATGGCGAATCGCCCGCCCCGCAGCGCATTGCGCTGGCCGACATGGCCATCGCCACATCGGGCGACCGATGGCATCGCCGCGAGCACGAAGGTCGCCGCTGGTCGCACACCATCGATCCGCGCAACGGCGAACCGGTCGCGCACCCGCTGGCGAGCGTCACGGTGCTGCATACGCAATGCATGCAGGCCGACGCGCTGGCCACCGTGCTGACCGTGCTGGGGCCGGACGACGGCCTCGCCTTCGCAGAGCGCCACGACATCGCGGCCCTGTTCATCGGCCACGACGACGTAGGTCCGCGAGCCACGCGCGCCTGGATCGCGCAGAACGGCGCATGACCGAGGCGATGTTGCGCACGCTCGGCGCGGGCGCCACGGCGACGGCCTATGCGGCGCTGTGCCTTGCCGTCTACGCGCGGCAGCGACGGCAGCGCACCGCGGCAGTCCGCGAAGCGGCAGCGCTGTCGACCGACGGCGAAACGCCCCCGACCCTCGTGCTGTTCGCCAGCCAGACCGGCCAGGCAGAGACGATCGCCTGGCAGACGGCGCGGCGACTGCGTGCAGCAGGCACGCCGGTGCGCGTGATGGAGCTCAACGCACTCGATGCCGCCACGCTCGCCTCTGCAGATCGCGCGCTCTTCGTGGCAAGTACGTACGGCGAAGGCGATGCGCCCGATGGCGCCAGCGTGTTCGCGGAGCGGGTGATGGATTCGCCTGTCGCCTTGCCTTCGCTTCGCTATGCCGTGCTGGCGCTCGGAGACCGCCAGTACAAGAACTTCTGCGGCTTCGGTCGCGCACTCGATGCGTGGCTGCATGCGGCCGGTGCCACGCGCGATTTCGAATGTCTCGAGGTCGACAACAGCGACCCTGCCGCACTGGCCGACTGGCAAGCTCGATGGGGCGACGTTGCCGCCGATGATGAAGATCATCCCGCAGACGCATTCGCACCGTGGCGACTCACGACGCGCGAGCTGCTGAACGCCGGCAGCGCCGGTGCGCCGGTCTTCCAGCTGGGTCTGGTGCCGCAGTCGGGGGCGATGCCTCACTGGGCTTCAGGCGACCTGGTACAGATTGCCGTTGCGAGCGATCCGGCGCGGCCTCGCGATTATTCGATCGCGTCGCTGCCGGCCGACGGCGAACTGCAGCTGCTGGTGCGCCAGGAGCAGCACCCCGATGGCACGCTCGGCGCTGCGTCCGGGCTGCTCACCTCCACGCTCACTCTCGGCGACACCATCGCCTTGCGCCTGCGGCCACATCGCACCTTCCGCCTCGATGGCAATGAAACGCGGCCGCTGATTCTCATCGGCAACGGCACCGGACTGGCCGGCCTTCGCGCTCATCTGCGTGCCCTTGCGGCAGCAGGCCGCAACGACAACTGGCTGGTGTTCGGCGAACGGCAGGCGGCGCATGACTTTCTCTGCCGCGAGGAAATCGAGGCCTGGCAATCCTCCGGCGTGCTGCAGCGGCTCGACATGGTGTTCTCGCGCGATCAACCCGAACGCCTCTACGTGCAGCACCGGCTGCTGCAATCGGCCGACCAGTTGCGCGCATGGCTGGACAACGATGCGGCCGTTTACGTGTGCGGGAGCCTGCAGGGCATGGCATCGGGCGTGGATGCCGCCTTGAAGCAGATTGCCGGCCCTGCACGCTGGGCGGAGTTGTCGGTCGCCGGACGATATCGCCGCGACGTGTATTGACCTCCGGGCGGACTTGCGGGCGGGTCAGTTGCTTACTGACAACAGTGCGGCAAAACTTATGGCTTAAGTTTGCAAATGTCTCTCAAAAGTTAATGAGAAACACTATTATTCGCATCGCTTTGCGCCCCCGCGCAAATTGACTCACCCAGCCAGTCCAGCGGTTTTCTCATTCTGAAAGCGTGCCTGCGGACATCGCCAGTCGAGTCCTTCAGTTCGCCGCCCCTTTTCGGAGAAAACTACATGGCCTACATCAAGAGCCGCAAACACGCCGTCTCGCGCGCCGTTCCCCACCTCTCCGGCGCTGCCGCTGCAACGCTGATGGCCATTGCGTCGCCCGCCGCCTTTGCACAGGCAAACAGCGCACTGCCCGAAGTTCGCGTGCAGGACTCCGCGGGCGTCGACTACAAGACCGATACCTCGGCCAACCCCAAATTCACGGCACCGCTGTTGAACACGCCGCAAACCGTGCAGGTCATCAAGGAACAGGTCATCCGCGAACAGGGCGCGACGACGCTGACCGAGGCGCTGCGCAACACGCCAGGCGTGGGCACTTTCTTCCTCGGGGAGAACGGCAACACGAACACCGGCGACGCAGTCTTCATGCGCGGCTTCGACAGCTCGAGCAGCATCTTCGTGGACGGCATCCGTGACCTCGGCTCGGTCTCGCGCGACGTGTTCAACATCGAGCAGGTCGAAGTCGTGAAAGGTCCATCGGGCACCGACGTCGGCCGCACCTCGCCCACGGGCTACATCAATCTCGTCACCAAGAAGCCGAAGCTCGAAGACAGCTTCCTGGGCTCCATCGGCTTCGGCAGCGCCGACTACAAGCGCGGCAGCATCGATTGGAACAAGTCGCTCAGCAGCGCCAACGGCATCGGCGCGGCTTTCCGCCTGAACGCAGTGACGGAAGACTCGGGCGTTGCCGGCCGCGACTTTGTCAAGAACAAGCACACGGCCATCGCGCCGTCGATCGCACTCGGCCTGAACTCACCCACGCGCTTCTACTTCGACTACCTGCATGTCGACCAGGACAACGTCCCCGACGGCGGCGTGCCGACCATTGGCCTGCCCAGCTACTCGAACCCCGATCCGACGGCGCTCGGCGCACGTCGCCGCAGCTTCCTGAACTACGCTGCACCGGTCGATTCGAGGAACTTCTACGGCACGTCGTACGACTTCAACAAGGTCACGGCGGACATGTTCACCGCGCGCGTCGAGCACGACTTCACGCCCGATGTCACGCTGCGCAACACCACGCGCTACGGCAAGACGAAGCAGGACTACATGCTGACGTCGTTCATGCTGGGCGGCCTGGGAACCAACGGCAACCCACCCCCCTCCGCCAATACGGCATTCCTCAGCACGCCGATCCCGGGCCTTCCCTCCAGTTGGGCAGTCACGCGCAATTCGCCAACCAGCAAGAACCAGGAAAACACGATCTTCGTCAACCAGACGAACGTGACCGCCAAGTTCGACACCGGCAGCGTGAGCCACTCCCTGAGCGCAGGCGTCGAACTGATCCGCGAAGAACAGTCGAACCTGGGTTACTTCGCTCCCGGCGCGCTGTTCAACGGCAACGCGATCCAAAACGGCGCCTGGCCGGCTGCGAACCTCTACGCACCGAACCCCTACGTCAACGGCTACAGCCGCATCCAGAGCGGCGCCGACAGCAAGGGCGTGACCAACACCGTCGGCCTCTATGCCTTCGACACGGTCAAGCTCAACGAGCAGTGGCAGATCACAGGCGGCCTGCGCTTCGACCACTACAACACGTCGTTCCAGGGCTCGACGCTGTCTACCGCAACGACCAATCCGGGCCTGCCGGTCGGCACGCTCGTGCCCTCGTCGCTCAAGCTCTCCGACAACCTGTTCACCGGCAAGATCGGCGTGGTCTACAAGCCTGTGAAGAACGGCAGCATCTACGCGGCCTACGGCACGTCGGCCCAGCCTCCGGGCGGCGCGAACTTCTCGCTGTCGGCCGCCGGTTCGGGCAACAGCGCCGCCCGCACCGACTTCCTGCCGCAGAAGGCCAAGACCTTCGAAATCGGCACGAAGTGGGACGTGATGAACGACAAGCTGTCGCTGACCGGCGCGATCTATCGCACGGACGTGACCAATGAAGTGGTGCAGGACCCGACCAACACCTCGGTCTATTACCAGAGCGGCAAGAAACGCGTTCAGGGCATCGAGTTGGGCCTGGCTGGCAGCATCACCGAGCGCTGGGGCGTGACGGCTGGGTTCACGACGATGGACACCAAGGTCCAGAGCGGTCCCAACGTCACCGCCGACGGCACCAATGTGCTGGTCTACACGCCGAAGAACGCCTTCACGGCCTGGACCACCTACCAGTTTCCGTTCGGCCTGACCATCGGCGGCGGCGCGCGCTACAACGGCAAGCTGCACCGCGGCACCGACGGCGCGGTGGGTACGCCGGCCTATATCGACGCGTACTGGGTGTTCGACGCCATGGCGTCCTACCGCATCAACAAGAACGTCGACATCCAGTTGAACGTCTCCAATCTGTTCGACAAGCAATACGCGGCGGCCATCAACAAGAGCGGCTATCGCTACACGCCGGGCACGCCCCGCTCGGCAAAGATCACCGCGAACTTCGCGTTCTGATCCTTGTTGCCTGCCGGGTCCGCCCGGCGCGGTGCGAAACTCGAGCCCCGGCCCCGTGCCGGGGCTTTTCTCTTTGCGGAGTGCCCGAAAAATGATGCTGCATGTGCCCGACGTCTTGAGTCCCGCCCAGGTGCGCGACATGCGCGCCGCACTGGATGCGACGAACTGGATAGATGGCCGCGAAACCGTTGGCGCGCAAGGCGCGCAGGTCAAGCGCAATCGGCAACTGCCGGAGTCGTCTGCCGTCGGGCGAGAACTCGGGGCCACGGTGCTTGCTGCGCTGGCGCGTCATTCGCTTTTCTTTTCGGCTGCCCTGCCCTCGCGTTTTATTCCGCCGCTCTTCAATCGCTATGAAGGGGGCGAGCACTACGGGGTTCACATCGACGGAGCGGTGCGCGCGCTGCCCGGAGGTGGCCAGCAGTTGCGCACCGACCTGTCCTGCACGCTGTTCCTGTGCGATCCGGAAGATTACGACGGCGGCGAGCTCGAGGTGATCGATACCTATGGCTCGCACGAGGTGAAGCTGCCGGCCGGCGACCTCATTCTTTATCCGGCGAGCAGCCTGCACCGCGTGCACCCCGTGACGCGCGGGGCGCGGGTTTGCTCGTTCTTCTGGCTCCAGAGCATGGTGCGCAACGACCAGCAGCGCAGCATGCTGTTCGACCTCGACCAGAACATCCAGAAATTGCGCGCCCGACTGGGCGAATGCGAAGAGACGGTGGCGCTGACAGGCCACTATCACAACCTTTTGCGGCTCTGGTCGGAGGTATAGCGGGCCGCCGGAGAGTCATCGATAAGCCCAGTAACACCATAGTTATTGCAAATGCGATGGATTCTTATTTATAATCGGGCGACCAACAGCCAGCCAACTGCCCGCTTTCACAGCCATGATCGTTTGCGTCTGCCATCGAGTTTCTGACCGCGAAATCGCACGCCATGTGCGAGCCGGCATGACTTTTGACGAAGTGCAATTCGAGCTGGGCGTGGCCACACAATGTGGCCAGTGTGAAGGCTGTGCGCGCGATATCGTCGCGCAATGCAGCGCTTCGCATCCGACCGCCGCGTTGAATCGCGAATCGGGCCCGAGGGCGATCCAGCTTGCCAACTCCATCACGGAAAGCAAGGCATGGAACTCGTCTCGGCACTCGGCGGCAGCCTGATCCTGGTCGCAGGCTCGGTCTGGTGGATTTTTCGCAAGTAACGTCGTAGCGGTTTTGCTGCAATCGGGGCACGTTTTGGCGTGCCCGCATTCGAATGGTTGATCGTGTCTGACCGCTTTGCCCCTCCCCCCTCGGTTTTTGGCCTTTCGCGCAATGTCGTCATTGCGAGCGGCGTCATCGTGTTTCACGCGGCTGCGCTCTGGGCGCTGCAAAGCGGTTTGCTGCGACGCGCTGCCGAAGTGGTGATCCCGGTCGAAATCATGAGCCAGTTCGTCGAGCCGCCGAAACCCAAGGTGGATCCGCCGCCCCCGCCGCCACCCCCACCGAAGGTGGCCAAGGCGCCGCCTCCTCCGCGGCCGCAAGCCATCCGCGAGCCCAAGCCCACGCCAGCACCGCAGGCGCCCGTAGGCACCACGGAGCCGCCTCCTCCGCCAGCGCCTCCGGCCGCGCCCACGCCGCCGGCTCCTCCTGCATTGCCGCCGGCACCTCCTGCTCCGCCCGCGGTGCAACTGCCCTCGAGCAACGCCGACTACCTGCAGAACCCCAAGGCCGTCTACCCCGCCATGAGCAAGCGGCTCGGCGAACAGGGCAAGGTGATCGTCAAAGTGCTCGTCGGCGTCGACGGCCTGCCCAAGAGTGCAGAAGTCAAGAAATCCAGCGGCTTCGACCGCCTCGACGAGGCTGCCGTCGAATACATCATGAAATGCCGGTTCGTGCCCGGCAAGGTCAACGGCGTGGTTCAGGCCATGTCCTATGACGCCCCCGTCAACTACGTCTTGAACTAATTTTTCTCTGGAGCAACTTCGTATGGATTCCCAATTTGGCTTGATGAACGTCTGGAATCAGGGCGATTTCGTCACCAAGGCCGTCGCGGTGCTGTTGATCGGCATGTCGCTTGCGTCGTGGATCGTGATCATCGTCAAGGCGCTCGACGTCATCAAATACAAGCGCCTGGCCAAGAACTCGCAGGATTTCTGGCACAGCGAAGACTTCGCCACCGCCCTGAACAAGCTCGGCAAGGACGACAGCAACCCCTTCCGCGCACTGGCGCTCGAAGGCCGCGAGGCGGCAGCCCACCACCGCAACACCAAGGCCCACCTGCACGATGCGCTCGACGTGAGCGACTGGATCACGCGAGCCCTTCGCAATGGCATCGACGCATTCACCGCACGCCTTCAAACCGGTTTGGCCATCTTGGCATCTGTGGGTTCCACGGCGCCGTTCATCGGCCTCTTCGGCACGGTCTGGGGCATCTACCACGCACTGATGAGCATCGGCTCGGCCGGCCAGGCCACCATCGACAAGGTGGCGGGTCCGATCGGCGAGGCGCTGATCATGACGGCGTTGGGCCTCGCGGTGGCGATTCCCGCGGTGCTCGGCTACAACGCGCTGGTTCGCGGCAACAAGTTCGTGCTGACCAAGCTCAACAGCTTTGCGCACGACCTGCACGCCTACTTCGTGACCGGCGCCCGCGTGCAAAGTGGAAGCGGCGACGCGATCGTGGTTCCGCTCAAGAAGGGCTGAGCACCATGGCTTTCGGAACACAAGACGAACCCGATGAGGTGATGAACGAGATCAACATGACGCCGCTGGTCGACGTCATGCTGGTACTCCTGATCATCTTCATCATCACCGTGCCGGTGATGAAGCACGCGGTCAACATCGACCTGCCTCGCGCCAGCAGCGAGCCCGAGCAGCCCAAGCCGCAGAACATCCTGTTCAGCGTCACGGCCGATGGGAGCTACTACTGGAACGAAACGAAGATCGACGACAGCGAACTGCCCAATCGCCTCGCTGCCGAGGCCGCCAAGGAGCCACAGCCCGAATTGCACATCCGCGGTGACAAGGCCGTGCGCTACGAGCGCGTGGCCAAGGCGATGTCGGAGGCGCGGGAAGCCGGCGTGCGCAAGATCGGTTTCATCACCGAGCCCGACGCGAAGTGAACTGCATTCGAAGCATGTGAAAAAAATCAATCTTCGCGATTGACTTCTTGTTGAGAATCATTATCATTCCCTCATCGCTTCGATAAGGGAACTCCAAATGCCAGCCACACCGAATGCCTTCACTGTTCTGAACCATCCTTCGCTCGACCAATCGGGTGGCGGCCATGCGTCGATCCAGGCATCGCGTCCGGTGCCAATGGTCGAAAGCACGGAGCTTCTCAAGGGAAGCAAGACCGTGGGCATCATGCACAACGGTTCGCTCTACCGGCTCCAGGCCACCAAACTCGGCAAGCTGATCCTGACCAAGTAAGTCGCTCAGTTCGCCCTTCGCGCAAGTTTCATCGTGGGGCGACTCAAGGAGATTTATCTCCGAAGGGTCGTTTTTTGCTAGCCAACGGTTCGCCGACTAGCCAAGCTTTTTTTCACGCTGAACGCTCCAAAGAAAACGCCGACCTCGAAGTCGGCGTTTTGCTTTGTGGGGAGAGAAAAACTCAGAGGCCGATTGCGGCAATGCCCGCCTTGGCAATTTGCGCATCTTCGTTCGACTTCACGCCGCTCACGCCGACTGCGCCGATGACTTGGCCGTCTTTCACGATCGGCACGCCGCCTTCGAGCAGACCCTGAACCGCGGGCGCCGTCAGGAACGCAGTGCGGCCGCCGTTGATGATGTCTTCATAGACCTTGCTCTCGCGCCGGCCCATGGCGGCCGTGTGCGCCTTGGCGGGGGCGATGTGCGACGACAGCGCCGCGGCACCGTCCAGGCGCTGCAGCCAGAGCAGGTTGCCGGCATCGTCCGAGATGGCGATGGTCACGGCCCAGTTGTTCTTCAGGGCCTCGGCTTCGGCCGCTGCGGCGATGGCCTTGACGTCGGCGAGTTCGAGGAATGATTTGGTCTTCATGTTGAGCTCAGGTTGCGTAAAAACCCGACAGCATAACGGCCGCCCGCCTCGAAACCGCCGGCACGCTTAAGAACAACCTGGATACGGTCTTTCAGGCACCCTCCTCTTGCAGACACCTAGAATGCGCCCAACTGCGCAGCAGCAACCACAGGAGCTTCGGCCATGAACGACCGCGTCACCACCCTCGACACTTCCACAGGCTACGGCCAGACGTTGCCGCAGGCGGAGCGCCAACGCGTTCTGCGCAACACCTACTGGCTGCTGGCATTGAGCCTGCTGCCCACTGTGCTGGGCGCCTGGCTCGGCGTGAGCACCGGCCTCACGCGCTCGCTCACCGGCGGACTCGGCCTGATCGTCTTCATGGGCGGCGCCTTCGGTTTCATGTTTGCCATCGAGAAGACAAAGAACTCGGCCGCCGGCGTGCCGGTGCTGCTGGCCTTCACCTTCTTCATGGGCCTCATGCTCTCGCGCCTGATCGCGATGGTGCTCGGCTTCAAGAACGGCTCCGAACTTGTCATGACGGCCTTCGGCGGCACGGCGGGCGTATTCTTCGTCATGGCCTCGCTGGCCACGGTCATCAAGCGCGACCTGTCGGGCATGGGCAAGTTCCTGTTCGTCGGCGCGATGGTGCTGATGTTCGGCGCGATCATCAACGTGTTTGTCGGCTCGACCACTGGCATGCTCGTCATCTCGGTGGCCGCCATCGGCATCTTCTCGGCCTACATGCTGTATGACCTGAAGCAGATCATGGACGGCGGCGAAACCAACTACATCACCGCCACGCTGGCCCTGTACCTGGACCTGTTCAACGTGTTCCAGAGCCTGCTGGCGCTGTTGGGCATCTTCGGCGGCGAACGCGACTGAGCGAGCGAGAAACCCGCACGCAACAACAAAGGGCCCCGAGGGGCCCTTTGTCATTCCAGGTCGAAGACGGCAATCGACTCGACGTGCGCCGTGTGCGGGAACATGTTGACCACCCCCGCGAAGGTGCATCGATAGCCCGCTTGATGCACCAGCAAACCGGCATCGCGCGCAAGCGTCGACGGGTTGCAGCTCACGTACACGATGCGCTTGGGTGGCGTCCAGCCATCGGTGCGCAGCTCGGGCTGCTGATGCAGATCGGCCATCGCCTTGGCGAGTGCGAAAGCGCCTTCGCGCGGCGGATCGACCAGCCACTTGTCGGCGCTGCCATCGGCCACCAGCATGGCTGGCGTCATCTCGAACAGGTTGCGCGCGACGAACGTGGTCGGCGAAAGCGCGCGTCGAGCGCTCGTTGCAGGCTCGTTCTTCTTGAGGTTGTCGGTCGCGCGCGCCACGAGCGTGTCGCTGCCTTCGATGCCCAGCACCTCGCGCGCCCGGCTCGCCAGCGGCAAGGTGAAGTTGCCGAGACCACAGAACCAGTCGATGACCCGTTCGTCGGACTGCACGTCGAGCAAGCGAAGCGCCTTGCCCACCAGCGCACGGTTGATGTGCGGATTGACCTGCGTGAAATCGGTGGGCTTGAACGGCATCGTGACGCCGAATTCGGGCAGGCGGTAAGCCAGCGGCGTGCCGCCCTCTTCCAGCAGCTTCACCGTCTCCGGCCCTTTGGCCTGCAACCACCACTGAACACCTTCGTTCTGGGCGGCAAATGCCTTCAGCCGGTCGATGTCGGCGTGCGACAGGGGCTCCAGGTGCCGCAGCACCAGGGCGATCGTCCCGAGTGCGGTGGAATCCGGCGCATCGCCGCAGGCCAGTTCGATCTGCGGACAGGTCTCGCGCGCGTCCATCGAGCCGATCAGCGCACGCAGGGGCATCAGCATCTCGCTGACCTGCCTGGGCAGCACCGGGCACACCTGCATGTCGGCGAGGTAGCGGCTCTTGCGCTCGTGAAAGCCGATCAGCACCGTGCCCTTCTTGACCACATGACGCACCGACAGCCGCGCCCGGTAGCGGTAATGCCACGCCGGGCCCTCGAGCGGACGCAACACGTTTTCGGGGCGCACCTTGCCCAGGTGCCAGAGGTTGTCTTCCAGCGCGCGCTGCTTCACGGCCACCTGCGCCGCTGCGTCCAGATGCTGCATCTTGCAGCCGCCACAGGCACCGGTGTGCAGACCGAAATGCGGGCAGCCCGGGCGCACCCGCTGCGACGATTCGCGCCGGATGTGGGTGACCGTGCCTTGTTCCCAGTTGTTCTTGCGGCGATGGACGTTGAACTGCACTTCCTCGAAAGGCAATGCGCCTTCGATGAAAACGACCATGCCGTCGGCCTTGTGGGAAACGCCCTGCGCGTCGAGGTCGAGCGACTCGACTTTCAGCCATTCTTCGCCGGGATTCGTGGGGACTTTCTTTTCTTCGATGGATTCCGTCATCCCCCGATTGTCTCAGTGCGGCCGCCTGCTTTTTTGCCTCGTTAGAACAGCGCGTCCCGTCCGATGCCCGAGCGCGCCAGTTGCCGGCGCATCTTGGCCAGCGCCTCGTTCTGGATCTGCCTGACGCGCTCGCGCGTGAGGCCCAGGCGCACGCTCAGCACCTCGAGCGTTTCGGGTTCGCGGTCATGCAGGCCATAGCGACCTTCCAGCACCTCGCGCTCGCGAGCGTCGAGCGCATGGACCCACTGGTCGAGCAGGCGCTCCACCTCGTGCGCCTGCGTCACGCCGCTCGGATTGCCCTGCTCGTCGTCGGATGCCACGGTGTCGGCGAGCGTGAAGCCCTCCTCCCCGCGCGCATCGCCGGCGTCGAGCGAGCGCGGCGCTTCGGAAAGCGCCAGCAGGTCGGCCACCTCCTGCACGTTGCGGCCGAGGAGCGCCGCGATGTCCTCCACGCGCACGCCGTCGGGGCGGCGTGCAACGAACTCCGCATCGCCTTCGAGGGCGCGGCGCGCGCGCAGCACCTGCTGCAGCTCGCGCACCACGTGCACCGGCAGGCGAATCGCGCGCGCCTGGGTCATGACCGCGCGCTCCACCGACTGGCGAATCCACCAGGTCGCATAGGTGGAGAAGCGAAAACCGCGCTCGGGCTCGAACTTGGTGATCGCATGCATCAACCCGAGATTGCCCTCTTCGATGAGATCCGAGAGCGGCACGCCGCGGCCGAGATACCCCTTGGCAATGTTGACCACGAGCCGAAGGTTGTGCTCGATCATCGATTGCCGCGCGGCGAAGTCGCCGGACCGTGCGGCGCAGGCGGTCTGGAATTCCTCGTCGGGGGTGAAGAGCTCGGTGCGCCGGACCTGGCGCAGATAGATGGTCAGCGCATCAGCGCCTTCGCCACCGATCAGCTCAGCCTTGGCACCGCGTGGCAGCGCAGCGTTGAGCTCTACAGGGTCGGCCGGAATATTCTCGTCGGGCGAGATTTCCTTGTCGCCGGAAGACCTGCCACCTCTGCCCGCCAGCCCGCGCACGGGCAGCGTGCGACGGGGGCGGGAGGCAGCCATGGCATCACCGGCCGGGCAGGTAGCGTGACGGGTCGACGGGCTTGCCTTGTCGGCGGATCTCGAAATGCAGCTTCACGCGATCGGCGTCGCTGTTGCCCATTTCGGCGATCTTCTGGCCCTTCTGAACCGACTGGTCTTCCTTCACGAGCAGCGCCTGGTTGTGCGCATACGCCGTGAGGTAGGTGTTGTTGTGCTTCAGGATGATGAGGTTGCCGTAGCCGCGAAGGCCCGCGCCTGCATACACCACGCGACCGTCGGCGGCGGCCAGTACTGGATCGCCCGCCTTGCCGCTGATGTCGTAGCCCTTGTTCTTGGCTTCGTCAAAGCCGGCGATCAGAGAACCGCTCGCGGGCCAGATCCAGCCGAGGTCTTCGTCGCCCGAACTTCCGCTGCCGGGACTTGCCGGAGAAGCCGTGACAGGCGCTGCCGGCTTCCCCGGTGTGCTGGCGCCGCTCCCCGGAATAGCTGCGATCACCGGAGGTGGCGTCACCGGCTTGGTGACGGCGCCTTCCGAACCCGAAGCTGCGGAAGTGGTTGCAACGGCGGTGCCCGACGGCGGAATCACGCGCAGCACCTGGCCCACTTCGATCAGGTCGGGGTTGTCCAGATTGTTCCAGCGGGCGATGTCCTGCCAGCGTTGTCCGGTGTCGCTGCCGATGCGGCGGATCGTGTCGCCGGGTCGCACGGCGTAGTAGCCCGGCTTGCCGTAGTTCTCGATGCCCGCAAGCGGCTTGCCGTTGGCATCGACGGTGATGGGAGAACCACCCGGCGCGGCACCGGGCGCTCGCGACATGGTGCCGCGGTCCTCGACGGGTGCCGGCCCGCGCGGTGCGGAGCAGCCCGCGATCACGAGCACTACGGCCAACGTGATGCCCGCGAACAAACTCCGATTGCCAAAACCCTGCATTTGTTATTCCTTCAAGCGATGCCCGATTTTAGGGGGACAAAGTGAACCGCCTCAAGAATGAGACGCTCCAGTCCTCGGGCGGTTTTGTCGATGACGACGAGGGCTTGTCCGCCCTTGTCCGAGTGGGTCGGCGCGACGATACGCCCGCCGACCGCGAGTTGTGAAATCCAGGCTTCCGGAACGGCTTCGCCGCCGGCCGCCGCGATGATGCCCGCATAGGGCGCGCCCTTGGCATAGCCGATCATTCCGTCGCCCAGCATCAGGTGCACCGTGGCCAGCCGGAAGTGCCGCAGGTTCGTGCGCGCACGCTCGTGCAGGCCGCGAAGGCGCTCGATGCTGTAGACCTCGGTCGCCACATGGTTCAGCACCGCGGCCTGGTAACCGCAGCCGGTGCCGATCTCGAGGACGCGGCCAAGGCGGTCCTGCGGCTTGCCGGCCAACGCGGGAGCAGCAAGCAAGAGCTCGATCATTCGGGCCACCACACTCGGCTTGGAAATCGTCTGCCCCAGGCCGATCGGCAAGCTGGTGTCTTCGTACGCCTGGTTGACCAGCGCGCTGTCGACGAAGCGATGCCGCTCGACGGCGCCCATCGCGCGCAGCACGCGCGGATCGGAAATGCCCTGCGCCGCGAGCTTCTGCACCATGCGCGCGCGCACGGCGTCGGAAGCCATCGAGGGCGTGGACGGCACCATCGGCTTGGCCGGCACGGCGGGCATGCGCCCGCGCGTGGCAGCCGAAGCGGTGGGTGTCAGGCGAACCGGAAAACTCGGCCGTTGCGTGGCCATGTCAATTGCCGAGACGGGCCACCGTCTCGCGCCATTGGCCCAGGTTGGCGTGATCGGTCAGGTCGATCTGCAGCGGCGTGAGCGCAATGTGACCGGCGGCGGTAGCGTGAAAGTCTGTGCCTTCGCCGCTGTCCTTGGCGCTGCCCGCGCCAGCAATCCAGTACATCGTCTCGCCGCGCGGGCTGTCCTGCGTGATGACTTTTTCCGCCGCATGCCGGCGCCCAAGCCGGCAGACCTTGACCGGCTTCAGCTCGTCGAACGGCCGGTTCGGCACGTTCACATTGAGCAGGAAGGCCGGGCCGCCGATCATCTTTTCGCGCTCGATCTGCTGCACCAGACGACGCGCGACTTGCGCCGCCGCATCCACGTGCGCCCAGCCCTTTTCGATCTGCGAGAAAGCGATGGCCGGAATGCCGAAGAGGTAAGCCTCCATGGCCGCGCCGACGGTGCCTGAATAGATGGTGTCGTCGCCCATGTTGGCGCCGTTGTTGATGCCGGAGACCACAAGGTCGGGCCGGTAGTCGAGCAGGCCCTTGAGCGCGATGTGCACGCAATCGGCCGGCGTGCCGGTGACGTAGCGAAATCCGTTGTGCGCCTTGTGCACGTAGAGCGGTGCTGCCAGCGTCAGCGCATTCGACTTGGCGCTGTTGTTGTGTTCGGGTGCGACCACCTCGACTTCGGCGATGTCCTTGAGCGCGTCGTGCAGTGCGACGATGCCCGGTGCCTGGAAGCCATCGTCATTGGAAATAAGTATCTTCATGGTGCTTTTCGGTGCACCGGATTGTAGGCGTCGGGTGCGTCGCAGCAGGGACAAGGACGCCCTGCCGCGGCACCTATCATGCCCGGAGGCATTGCATCAACATTACCCATCCGAAGGAGACTCGAGCATGCACGCATGGCTTTGCGAAAACCCCGTTGGCGTCGACGCGCTCACCTGGAAAGAACTGCCGACACCCACGCCGGGCCCCGGGCAGGTGTTGATCGAGATCAAGGCCGCCAGCCTGAATTTCCCAGACCTGCTGATCGTGCAGAACAAGTACCAGATGAAGCCGCCCCTGCCCTTCGTTCCCGGCTCGGAATACGCGGGCGTCATCCAGGCGGTCGGCGAAGGCGTGACGCACCTGAAGGTGGGCCAGAACGTGGCGTGCCTCTCGGGCACCGGTGGTTTCGGCACCCACACGCTGGCCCCCGCGGCGCTGTGCATGCCGCTGCCCGAAGGCTTCGGCCATGTCGACGCGGCCGCGTTCATCATGATTTACGCCACCTCGTGGCACGCGCTCATGGACCGCGCGCAGCTCAAGGCCGGGGAAACCGTGTTGGTGCTGGGTGCAGCAGGCGGCGTGGGGACCGCAGCCATCCAGATTGCAAAGGCCGCCGGTGCAAAAGTGATTGCAGCCGCCTCGACCGATGAGAAAGGTGAACTCTGCCGGTCCATTGGCGCCGATGCGACGATCAACTACACAACGCACGCATTGCCCAATGGTTTTCGCGATGCCATCAAGGCAGCCACTGACGGCAAGGGCCCGGATGTCATTTACGACCCCGTGGGCGGCGATTTTGCAGAACCCGCTTTTCGCTCCATTGGCTGGCGCGGCCGCTATTTGGTCGTGGGTTTTGCGTCGGGGCCCATTCCGTCGCTGCCATTGAATCTGACGCTGTTGAAAGGCGCATCGCTCGTGGGCGTGTTCTGGGGCGATTTCGCCAGGCGCGAACCCAAGGCCAATGCACAGATGATGACCGAATTGGCGCAGTGGTACGGCCAGGGAAAGATCAAGCCGGTGATCGACAGCACGATGCCCATGGCCGAATTGAAGGCCGCATACGCGCACATGGGTTCGCGCGGCGTCAAAGGAAAGCTGGTGATGGTGAACTGAGGCAACCTCGTTTCATCCGCCCAATAAAAAAGCCCGCGCATGCGGGCTTTTTTATTGATAAAAGCTCGGCGATTCGCAGCGCTTACTTGATCTCGTAATCAGAAAGCGACTTGCCGGCAGCCAATGCTTCGGTCACCCAGCGCGGCTTGCGGCCACGGCCGCCAGACCAGGTTTCACCGGTCGGGCCGCGGTATTTGGCGGCCGCCTTGGGCGCTGCGGCACCTGCACTGCGTTTGACGGCTGCACCGCGGCCGCCGAGTTTCAGGTCGGAAGCGGTCAAACCGAATTCCGCGATCTTCTTGCGCAACTCTTCGATCACGCCCGCGCGTTCTTGGTTACGGAGGTCTTCAGCCTGCTTCCGCAATTGAGCAATCTGCTCGTCGTGCTTCTTGATCTGGGAATTGATATCGGCGAGGGTCGAAGCCATTGTTGGACTCCTGTAAATTGAAAACGGGTGGATTTTAATTCAGTTTGCATTTGTCACAAGCCCATTGGCGCTAGAAAAAATGGCTGCCCAACGGGTTAATGCAACAGCGCGCAACGTAAAGCGGGCCGCTTTGGCTCTGTATATCGAGGAGAACAAGGGGAGAAGTTGGCGGACAACTGTTGCAACGAACAGAGCGCCGGAAATGACAACGCCGGGTAAACCCGGCGTTGGAATCCCTTGATTGCTATTGCGAAATAGCGACAGGGAGATATTTTTTGGGGTGGCTGATGGGACTCGAACCCACGACGACCAGAATCACAATCTGGGACTCTACCAGCTGAGCTACAGCCACCGCAGAGCCAGCAATTGTAGCGTCAAAAATCTCGGTTTCGGCTTCAGCGAGCCGCAATGTGGTTGAAATTCACATTCATCCCGCCGCCAGAGGGCCCGGGGCGCCGGCGGCCTCTTCTATCCTGATGGAGCCATCGGATCGCTCGCACGTGCCGATCAGCAGGCCGCTGGCAACCGCGTGATCGCGCAATTCGCCGAATACCTCGTCGCGCCCTGGCTCTTCTGAAAACACGGGAACGCTGTCGAGCGCGAACAGCTGGAAAGCGTAGCGATGCATACCGTGGCCGGGCGGTGGGTCTGGCGGCAGCCAGGTGGCCTGCAGGCTCGAATTGCGCCCGATGTGCAGACCAGCGCCTTCCTGATCGTTGCTGGGAATGGCGGCCTCCACCAATCTGTCGTCTTCGGGCCTCACGCCGACCACGATGGCGTGCACCAACGGATTCGGCGTGGGGGAATCGGCGTCCTCCACGATCAGCACCAGCGATGCGACGCCTGAAGGCAGCCCCGTCCATTGCAACGGCGGCGAGACGCCCTCTCCATCGGCCGTGTAGCGCGGGGGTATCGGTGCGTGGTCGGCAAAGGCCACGCTGGTCACCGCAATCGACGCCATGCCTTCGCGCAGGCCGAGCGTGTTGAAAACGATGTTGTCCAGACCGGCGCGCACGCCGTGCAGTGCGCGGCCGACGGCTTCGGGTAATTTTTCAAGCATGCATCCGGTATAGCCCGGCATGCGCCCATGCGCTGTAGGACGCTGCAGCGCACTCACCGCCGACCCTGCCACAGAAATTCCCGTGCGCATGCGCCGATGCGCATCGCGGGTGCGACCGCTCACATGGCTCCGCTATCATCGATGCGGCTCGCGCAGACGGGCGCGGCTTTTCGCCACTTCCACTTCACCACCAAAGGAATTTCTTCATGAGCATCGTCTGGACTATTCTGATCGGGTTCGTCGTGGGTCTGGTGGCGCGCGCCGTCAAGCCGGGCGACGATTCCGCAGGCTTCATCGTTACGACGCTGATCGGCATTGCGGGTTCGCTGATCGTCACCTACGTCGGCCAGGCCATGGGCTGGTACATCGCCGGCCAAGGCGCTGGCTTCATCGCCTCCGTGCTGGGCGCGATCGTGCTGCTGATTCTTTATGGCCTGATCAAGCGCAAGAGCTGATACCCCGCGCGCCCTCGCCGAAGCCGCACCGAGCGGCCAGGCCGCGAATCCCATGCCCCGCAAGCCACGCGCCAAGCACCACGTCTACGTGGTCGAACTCGACGATCGCGTGTGGAACAGCAGCCGCTTCAGGCGCGCCAACCCCGACTACCAGCTCGGCAAGCCCTTTGTCTATGTGGGCATGACCGGGCTGGATCCCGACATCCGCTTCGACAAGCACAAGGCCGGCATCCAGGCCAACAGCTTCGTGCAGGAGTTCGGCGTGCGCCTGCTGCCCGCGCTCTACGAGCGCTACAACCCGATGCCCTACGACGACGCACGCCTGATGGAGGTCGACCTCGGCATCGCATTGCGCAAGGCCGGCTACGGGGTCTGGCAGGCCTGACGCGGCGCAGCGCGACTCGGAGGAATCAGGAGTACGTGACCCAGTCCTCGTACGCTGGCCCGTCGAGATGCGGCAGCGTGTTGTAGGTCACCAGCATGTGGCGCTTCGGCGTGAATGCGAACTCCGTCACCGAGGTGTTGCGGATGCGCAGGTTGAGCTCGATGGTCGTCTCTGCGCTCGTGCCCAGCACGTGGCCGACCGCGGTGCTGATCGGTCCTCCGCTCGAGACCACCAGCACCTTCGCGCCGTGATGCCGGTCACGCACATGGTCAAGCGCAGTCGTCACACCGGCGAGAAAGTCGACATAGCTCGGCATGCCGACCGGCGCTGTCTTGCCCTGCATCCAGGCGCCCAGGCCCTGGCGCAGCAAGCGGAAGTGATGGCGGTACATCTCGGGTGAATCCGGTTTCTCGAGCTTGCCTTCGTGAATCGTGGCGATGACCGCTTCGCTGTCGTACTCGTTGAGCCCGGGCCACGGCAGCACGTCGTCGCGCTCCAGCTCCAGGCCCTTGGCAATGCCCTCCCATGTCTGGCGATGCCGCTTCAAGGTGCCGGTGATGACGGCATCGAATGCCATGCCGCGCTCGCGCCAGTATTCGCCCAGGCGCACGGACTGCCGATGCCCGAGCTCGCTCAGGTTGTCATAGTCGGCGGCGCCGAAACTGGCTTGCCCATGGCGCACGAGGTAGAGGGTTCCCATGCGCCGGATTCTGGCAAGAAGCGCAGGCCACGCTTGTCCCACGTGCGACCAAAAAAAAGCCCGGGTCATCGACCCGGGCGTTCGTTTTGCGGAGCAGCCTCGCGTCAGCGGGCGGATGCCACAGGCAACGTGTCCGCCGGCTTCGGCACGAGGATCTCGGCCTTGAAGCGTTCCTTCAGCAGCTTGTAGTAAGCATCTGCCTCTGCCGCCGTCACCGACTGGCCGACCTGCGCGCTCTCTTGCTGCGCCTGCTCGGGCGGCGGCGGCGTGCGCGGAACCACCTTGGTCACACGCACCACCGCGTAGCCTTGCGCACCCAGGTCCACGCCCACCAGCGAAGGCAGCTTGGCGGCATTGGCACGAAGCGCAGCGTCGATCACCGGCACGGGTTGCGACTGCGCATCGATGCGCGAGACGGTGACCGGGGCAGCAAAGGTCGCACCGTCCGCCTTGGTGGTCCAGGCCGCGAGCTTGGCTTCGCCTTCGGTCTTGGCCAGCACGGCTGCACGCTCGGTGACGAGCTGCGCACGAATCTTGTCCTTGACCTCGGCCAGCGGGATCGGATGCGCGGGCGTGTACTGCGTCACGCGGCCCGAGGCGAGCTGGCTGGAACCGACCTCGATCGCTTCAGTGTTCTGCTTGCGCTCGAGCGAGTCGCTGGCATACAGCGCGCTCAGGAAGTTGCGGCTGGCCAGCGGGCCCTTGGCGCCCGGCGCGGGGGTGCGCGGGACATTGGTCGCGGTCTGGATCGTGAGCTTGAGCTTTTCCGCGGCGGGCTTGAGGCTTTCAGGCTGCTGGTACACCGCATCGGTGAACACCTCGGCGGCCTTCGCGAATTCCTGCGCGGCCTGCGCGGCGCGGACTTCGCTTTCGATGGTCGCGCGAACCTGCTCGAAGGGCGGCACCACGGCCGGCTTGATGTCGACGAGATGGATGATGTGATAGCCGAACTCGGTTTCGACGACGCCGCTGATCTCGCCCTTCTTCAGCGCGAACATCGCGTCTTCGAACGGTTTGACCATCGCGCCCCTGGTGACGAAATCGAGGTCTCCGCCCTTCTCTGCCGAACCGGGGTCCTGCGAGTTCTTGCGCGCCACGTCGGCGAAAGTGTTCGGCGCCTTCTTCACGTCGGCGAGCAGTTGCTCGGCCTTGGCCTTCGCCTTTTCACGATCGGCGGCAGCCATGCTGGCCGGCGCGGTGATCAGGATGTGGCTGGCGCGACGCTCTTCCTTCGTGCCGAAGCGCGCGGTGTTCTGTTCGTAGTAGGTCTTGAGATCGGCTTCGCTGACGACAACGTTCTTCTTGGCCGCATCGAGGTCGAGCACCAGGTATTCGATGTTGGCCTGCTCGGGCGCCTGGAACTGCGAGGTGTGGTCCTTGTAGTAGGCCTCGATGTCGGCATCGCTCACGGTGACCTTCGAAGCGAAGCTCTCGGGGGCGAACCGGGCCACCTGGATTTCGCGGCGGTCGTAGAAGGCGTTGACTGTGGCAGCAACAAGCGCGGGCGGCGTGAGGGCCGTGCCCGACACGCCGAGCAGCACCTGCTGCGTGGACATGTCGGCGCGCACCTGCGCTTCGTACTGCTCGGGCGTGCGGCCCGTGACGCGAAGGAAGGTCTCGCGGTCGAACTTGCCATCGGGCGTGCGGAAGGACGCGAGGCCCGGGTCCTGCGCGAAGATGCGCGAAAGGCGATCTTCGGAGACCGTCATGTTCGCCTTGGCGGCGGCTGCGGCCAGCACGCGGTCGCGCACCATGCGCTCCAGCGTGGCGTAGCGCAAGGCGTCGGAGTCGAGCACCGTCGGATCGACGTTGGGTGACTGTTGGCGGATGCGGTCCGTCTCGATGCGGTGCTGTGCATCCCATTCGGGCTTGGTGATGTCGCCGCCTTCGATATGGGCAACCTTCTCGTCGCGGCCGGAGCCCTGGTAACGCTCCACACCGAAGAGCACGAACGAGGGAATGATCAGCAAGAACAAGAAAATCATGACGATCTTGTTGTACTTGCGGAAGAAATCAAACATGCTTGAACACTCTTTTTCGACGGATGTCGGACGGCAATAAAAAAGGCGAACTGGTGTTCGCCTTTGCATCTGGGTGGTGGTGGGTGCTGAGGGGCTCGAACCCCCGACCTACGCCTTGTAAGGGAAAAGAATCTTCTTACAAATCAACGAGATAGCAAGCCCACCAACCATTCGCTACCAACTTTGGCGCATAGCGACGGCAGATTCTACTCGTGGCGGCATAGAGAAGACCCCACGCTAGCTCTGAGATGGATCCATGCCGCCAACGCCCGTGATTGGTCGCCTCCTGATGACGATGCTTTTCTTTCCCTGTTGTTCTATTTCAACCGGCTCCCTCCGAAGTGATACATCGACATCTTTCAACCACGGCGGGTGGCGATTTGGTTCCTTCGTGGCCTGCATAAACACGGCGGCGTCTGAGGCGGCATTCGCTTCAATCTGAGACAACCGTGAGTTCATGCTTCGGAGGTTGGAAAGAATCTCACCAAGCATCTCGTCCGTTGCAGGCGGTGCAACAGGAGCGCCGGCCTCAGGATTTTCTTCGACGGCAGCCTTAAAGTCTTCGTCGAAGCTCTCCCAGTGGGCATCGAATGATTTTTTAAGTTGAGCCTCGGTGAGCCGCGTCTCGCCTAGCGCCGAATTCAGCGTGGCAGCGAGCTTGTACATCTCATCGTGCGTAGGCCTGGTGTGATTGAACTGAGCCAACGGCCCGAGCACGTCTGCAGGCTCCAAGTCGATCAGCAGCGTGCAAATCCTATTAGTCGGAACACCCTTTGCGATCGCACCTGCCTCGAAAAGGATCCAAGGCGCAGTTTTGTTGCGCTGCGTCAAGCAAAAGATTCCAACCGAAGACTCTTGGAGTTGGCTACCAATGTCGCCAAACCACTGTGCCCCGCGTTGAATATCTTCGGACGAGAGCCAAGGGCGCGCAGCCTGAATGACCGCCATTACCCACTCCCTAAGCACTTGCGCAACAGCGTGGCTGCGTGGCCCCGACCAACTGACAAATACCTTCATGAGAGACCCCGTCGTTTTTCGCGGCTCACTCTGCCAAGACGGCTGTGAACTAAGCACCTAATGTAACGTGATGTTAGCTTCAAGACTGCGTTGAGCTTGGCGGAGTCTCGTCCACTCACCCCATCAAGACTCTGTCGAAGCAAGGTAGGTCGTCCCAAGTTTTCGAGGGCTGCATTAACCTTACTCAGCCAAGGGAAATATTGGGTCTAGACCACTTTGAGCTGGTCGATGCATTTTTTCAATCGCCACACGCCCATCGATTATCACGTGGAAAGACGGGGATATTTGACCATTGCAATCAAAGACTTCAACATCCATGCGGCCTGCAGCCTGAAATCGCTTCCAACCCCAATGTTTGTGCGGCTTTCGCGATGCTGCCCTTGCTTCTGCGCGGGGTGTGAGCACTCCGACTGTTGACGACGCCGTCAACAGGTGTTACTCATTTTTGGGTAAGTGCGCGCTCCAACTGCCAAACGCCACATGTAGTGGGTTGTTGCTACTCGACACCCTAGATATAGTTTCCCCAAGTCCTGTTTCTGGGGGTCCAGAAACACAGAGGGGCCAGACTTGGTTGCACAAGTCTGACCCTCTGGCCCCACCTGTTTTAGCTTGGCGGGGGAAACGAACAGCGAAAACCATTCGTGCCTAGACAGCGCAAATATTTTTGCATTTCGCGAAGACGGCGCCAAGCACTTTTTTTTGGGCATCCAAAATGAGTAGCAACTTGTGTGTCGAAGTTACGCATGTGAATCTGGACGGCTTTTCAGTCGTCGAGATTGGTGCGGTTCAAAATGGTCGCCAACTTTGGCGCCTTCCGGTTGCCGCAATCGTCGCGATGTATCGCGCTGGCGCGCGCTTCTTCATGAAGCTCAGCAATGGGAAAGCGGTGGAGATCTATCCCGATGACCGCGCGCTGGGGTGCGACATCGCCCTCCGTACGGCAGCGGACAAGATCGTCGCTCCCGCCCTCCGTTCGCTGCCGCAGTTCCCGAACTAGGCTCCGCACTCCGGGCAGCGCACGCTCATGAGCATGCGCTACCGGCCGAAGCCTAGGAGGGATACCGCTCTTGGAACGCCGGGTTCCGATGAAATTCGTAGCCCGGCGGCCTTGACAGCAACTCACCAATCATTCGAACTGCGTGCCTGACATCCGTCGTAAGGATCTTCTTCTCCCTCTTGAAATGCCTAGTCGCGATTGCCACGATAGGAAAGCCGAACGCCCAGTCCCGCGCTGACTCGCCGCCCAGCACCCAGATCGGCGCACCGCTCATTCCTTGCAGCTTCGGATACTTAACCTGCACCCCTCGAAGCAGGCCTTCAGCCTCGAAATTGAGGACGAGATGCGAGTCTTGCGTCACGCCAAGCATCTCGTAAGCTGGCCCTGGGTCTGAAACTAGCTGGTATCCATACGGGAAGGCGGCGATCTCGCGTTTGACTCGATCTGCACGATTTCGCGTTTCCGGAAATCCAACAAACGCATAGAGCTTTCCCGTCCGCGGCGCATCGTTCGGCAAGAGGAGATGGACGTCCAGTGCCGCCTTTTTTGCGGCTGGGTATGGCGGCTCTTCCCCAACGATCTCGACCACGCCGACATCGCACAAGTCTCTGTCGCGCCCATGGTCTCGCCGCGTCCGCACTACCTGTCCGGTGACATCGCGAGTGACGCGCGGACCAACGTAGTAAAACAAGCGCCCGTCAGCCCCATCACCCTCGTCAAGAACATGCGCTGCCGTTACCAAGAATGAACGTGACTGACAACGAACGAAAAAGCCGGTGCCGATGTGAACCGGCATTCCCTTGCGCTGCCTGTAGAGCGGAACAACTGCATCCGCGAAATGTTTGATTGCCTCATTGATGAGCCGTTCAGTCTCTTGCATGCCCGCACCCTTCGACGAAGCTCTATGAAATCGACTATTTATTGACAAGCAGCATTCTGGCGAAGGTGATGCCGTTGCGCTGCCCTTTGTCTTCGTGGCAGTTGTTGAAGATGACGTGCATGTGCTTGACCCTGTAAGCCAGGCGGACGGCCTCGCCCGCCAGCTCGACAAGCTCGTCTTCGAGATAGTCGTATTCGAAGCGCTCGGCCGCCGATTGCACCTTCGCGTTGTACGTCAGCACATTGCGTCCGTGGAGCCGCAGAAGAGCGTAGTCGGGGCGCGTGGACTCCCACACCGCCGGCACGCTGTTGACGGCCCTTTGCGGCCCGTCCACAACGGTATGCACGGCGCCAACGTCGCGCAGCCAGGCCACCGTATCAGCCGAACGCTTCGGGCTGTCCCACCAGCTTTCATGCCGGAACTCAATGCTCAGGGTGCCCGCAGCACCGATCAACAGCGCGCCGCATCCTCACTCCGCGGTGCTTATCGGCTTCAACCAATCGACAGCCGCCTCATCCGGCGGCATTGCTCGCAGCCGCTCGTCGCGCCAAAGGTCGCGCGCGACTTCCTCCAACTGGAGAGGATCGACCGTATGCCATTGCTGCTGCAGCCGGTGCGCGCAGGCAGCAATCCAGAGGGTTGCGGGCACGTTTTCCATGAGTACATGTTACTGTATATTTATACAGTGTTGTGCGACGTTTACATCCTCTACCAATCCGGCGAACCGCGCCCCGAAGGCCAGGCGAAAGCGCACCCCGTTCGCGGCTGGCTGTGCTTCGGGGATGCGGGCCGGAGCTACCCCCACGAGGAAGCGCACCTGTACCGAAGCAGGACAGACCCGACTGAGGTAGTCGCCTTCGTAGACTACGCGCGAGTGAAGAAGATCAAACGTGGAGGCCTGCGAATCGAGGGCCAACAGGAACACAGCTATCGGCAATATTGGCGGCAGGTTTGGTGGTGCATTCCTGTGACCAAGGAAGAACCGGCGGGCAGCGATCCCCAGCCCATCCGCGCCGTCGTCTCCCAGGTTGATGCGACCGGCATGGCCTGCGCCCTCGGCAGCGACTACTTCAAGCGCGCCACCCCGAGCTAAGACGCTGCCGACAGCGGCTTGCGCCCTCTCTATCGCGACTCGGCTCTCAAAGCGTTGTTTGCTCAACGATAGCGAGGGCATTGATCCGTCCACGAAGAAGGCCGCGGCGCGCCCCGCAAACACCCTTAGACAGCAACATCTTGTGCTATTTGGCATTCAGATGCTACAAAGCTATACGAAAAAAAGCCTAAAGGCTGGAGGGCATGATGGAGATCATTTATCGCGCTACGACTGTAGCGTTCGCTGTGGCCGTGCTTTGCGGTTGCGAAACCTTCAATCAGCTGGTTCTCAAGTCCCCTGCCAGCTCGCTTCCCTGGGCTGCCAAATCAAGCGACCTTTGCACCAACGCCACTACATGCGGCCCTGGGGATGCGAATGACGCGATTCTCAAAGCCGCTACCCACTGTCTTGCCATCTACAACTATCACGGACAGTACGCTGGTGCCGCCGGCGCCGTTCAGGGGTCTCTAGGGGCCATTGGCGTTCTTGCTGGCTCGGTTATCGCGCCTATCGCTCACGGCACTGCGGCTAAAGCTTGGGCTGGGTTATCCGGAGCGACCAACGCGCTGCAGCTCTCAATGAACAACGCCTTTTCAGCGACTGTGGAATTGAATCGGCAGAAGGAGGTTGCAAACGCAGTGGCAGCCAGCATGAAGCTCATAAACGGTGAGCCGGAGCCCGACACGCAAAAGCGCATTTCTTACGCGATCGCAATGAGCCTGAATTGTTCAATGGCCGCCGCCAAAGCAGACGCCGCCACGATGGTCAAACTGGCGGATACAACGCCGCCATCGCCGTCACCAGCGCCGTCGCCAGCGCCATCGCCGTCACCAGCGCCGTCGCCGTCATCGCCACCAGCGCCCAGCTCTCCCGTGAAGTGAACAACCGGATTGAGACCGAATTGTTGGCAGCGGCCGCAGTGAGTCGGGGCAGAAAAGATTCGGCGACGCTTTACTTCATCCGATAGACCGTCACGGCGATTCGAACATCGGTGCGCTCGCTATCTTTGCCCGCGCTGACAGGCACCCGCAAGCGCTCTGCACGGATCGACTTGATGCACTCGGCAAGTGCCGCGCGCAACTCGCCCTCGTAGCCTTCGCGGAGTTCAAGCTCAGCCAGCGCCGACGCGCTGAATCGGTCGAGATCCACGCCGGGCGCAAGCCCTTCGGTTGGCATGGCCGGCCGCGCCGGCACCTCCACGCGGCATTCCACCGGGACCGGCACCTTCACCGTTTGAAGCGGGGCCACCCCGCACGCGGCGAGTGAGCCGGCAAGGCCCACGACGGCCGCCAGGAGCGCATAACGCCTCATGGCTGCACCCTACCCCTCAGCCACGCATCGACACGAACCTGCGCGCTCGCGCATGCATTGCCCGGCACGGCCGCCGGTGTGCTCAGGATTGTGTTTGCGGTTTGCTGCCGCCCAATCGCCGCACTGCGTGCTGCGGCCTGCGCCTTCTTTGCCTCGACGCCACGCTTGTCCGCGAGGTCGCGAAGGTCTTCAGTCGCATCGCTGCATGCCGACGCCGCCGACCGCGCGTTATCGCGCTCGACGACTGTCGTCGCAGCCTTCTCGAGCGCACCAACCCAAGCCCATCCGAGCGCGGCATTGCCCGCCACGCTCAGCCCGAGCGCCATAAACAGGGCTTGTATCAAGCTCATTTGCTCAGCACCTTGTAGGCACGCGCGGTCGCCGCTTTGCGCTCGGCCAGCTTGAGCCGCTTCGGGCCGTTCACGCGCCCGGTGATGTCGTAGACATCGCCACGCTCGGCCGCCGGCAGGCAGCCCTTGAAGTCGGCAAAGAACCAGCACGCCGACATCGCCGCATGCTGCGGCTGCAGCAGCAGCTCGGGGTTCGCGCGGTAGTTCACGCCGAGAGCCTGCCCCGCTGCGACGTAGGCGTCTTCCCAAGTCAACTGAATTAGGCCGCGGCCATGGAAGCCCTTGTAGCGCAGCATGCTCAGCCCTTGCGGATCGCGCACGTAGTCCTCAGCCCGATACCCACCCTGCACGAACAGGCTCGGGAAGATCTCGCGCAAGCGCGCTGGCGTCTTGTAGTTGAGGCCTTCTTCGACCTTCTCCAACGTCTCGGACTCGATCACAAGCTGTCCGAGGAACGCGGCCACCGCACTATCGGAGTGGATGCCAAAGCGGTTCATGCCGTCCGCAAGGTGTAGGACGTAGCGCTCGGCGTTGGCACGCGAGGCGCCCGTGCAGTCGATGAGGGTCTGTGTGTCGATCATGGTTTCTTGAACTCCTTTGCCGCAGTCTTCGCGGCTTGGCTGGCGGTTTGTGCGGCGGTCTGCGCAGTGCTCGCGGCTTCACCCGCGGTCTGTGCAGCGCTAGCTGCGGTGCCGGCCGCCTGATTCACGCGGCCGGCGAGGGAAGTGAGGCGGTCGCCGAAGGCTTCGCGCAGCCGGTCGATTTCCGCGAGGTGGTCATCGCGCTGGCGCGTCATCTGCACCTCGGCATTGCGTGTGGCCCAGAAGTAGCCCGAGCCGAAGCCGCCGAGGAACAGGCTCCCGACGACACCCAAGGTTTCGAAGAGGCGGCGCCACTGACGCGGCACGCGCATGCGCGGCTGCTCTTCTTTCGACGCATGGTCGGCGTCGATATGCAATTCACTGTGCATTTCGTTGGTCCTTCAGTTGGCGAACGAGGTCGCGCAGCGAGCCCAGTTCAAGGGTCTGCGCGGTGAGCGTTTCGTTCATGACCTTGAGCTGGCCCTTCATTTCCCACAGCTCTTGCATCGCCTGGTTCCGCTCGGCCGCGAACTTGTCGGCGCGCTCCTCGGCCTTGACGCGCGCCGCTCGCTCGCCTTCGAGCAATGCCTGCCAGGTCGCGAGCGCGGCAATCTGCCCCTCGCTGTCGGCGCGCTCTTTGGCTTCGGTCGGCTGCTGCGCGCGCCAGACCCTGTAGCCACCGGCAACGGAAAGAATCAGCGCCGCAAGCTGCGCGATCGGATTGCCGGCGATGTCGCCCATGTCCATGAGGTGCCTCTTCTCTCTTGTTAAATTTCGATAAGCACGGGCGTCATCTCAGGCGCTTGGCCCTCGATCACGCCGTCGCGCACAAAGACCTGATCGCCGACCGCACCAACGCCGACGACCGTCAGCAGCCCACCGCCAGGCAGCTCCACGGCAGCGACATCGCCCTCAATCGCGACAATGGTTCCGACCTGCCGCGAGCGGCGCGGCAGTAGCTTGAAAAATTGCTGATAGATATTTCCGGCCATGGCTAGACGCCTTCGTGGGTTTCGAGCTGCAGGGTCTGGCGCAGCACGGGCCGCTGCCAGTCGAGGGACGTATCGCGCACGAGGCCGAGGCGCGGCCCTTCTTCGGGATCGACGTAGCGAACCAGTGAGTTGGGCAAGATCACGCCGGTTTCAGGCAATACCGGCAGGCGAAGGCTCACCAATGCCTGCCTACCGGTGTCCGACAGTTCGGCGAGCCCGCGCTGCCTTGCGCCAATGGCATCAGTCATCAGCGCGTGCGTGACCATCGGCGCCAGCAGATCGCCGGCGGTGCCGCTGCGAACCACATTGCCGAGCACGCCGTCGCTCGTGGCACCGACCACAAAGATTCGGTTGTAGTCAGGCTTCGTCTGCCAGTCGATGCCCTCGACGGACACCACCGCAGAGGGAAGCTCGAAATCAGGCGTCAGCGAATCCCACTCCCACGGCGCGGACGGATAACGCGGCAGGATGCGCAGCGTGGGCGCCGTGCGATGCGGCTGCACGATGGCGCCGGCCGCGTTCGCGATGTCGAGAATCGCGCCGATGTAGGTTCCCTGATACGTCCATGTCCCACCGGGCACAACCCAGTTCGACAGACCGAAATCAAGATCCCAACCGATGCCCACGCCGTTGACGGTGAGCGCCTTCATCATCAACTGCTCGATGGTCAGCGGGTCGTCGCTGCCGTGGTTCAACGTCGGCGAGAAAGGCTCATCCAGAACGGCCGCGCGCCCCCGACCCGAAATGCTCAGCGTCGCAGAACCGAAACGGCGATCACGCCCGCGTTTTTCGATGCACAGGCGGAAGCCCACGCCGTTGACCGTCGCAAGGACATCGACCGGTAGGCCGTCGCTGCCCGGCCGCAGCAGCGGCAATGCCGCTGCCGGCAGCGCAGCGCTCCATTGCCATGTCCACGAGCTGGCCGACAGGCTCATGCTGAAGCCCGAGGCCTGAATGACATCGCCGGTATCGACGCGGACGAGAGTCACACTGTTTTGCACGATGTACGCCCTTCGAATGGGAACAACGACGGTCGGAGGGCCTGCGTGCCGCTCGCACACGAACACGAGGTTCGCGTTCGGCGACCAGCGCTCGGCGAAGACGAGGTGCGCGTCGGGGATGTAGCAAGGCTCGGGCTTCGGTGGCTCGGGGTTGCCGCTGCGCCCAGGTGGCGGCCGGATGGCATCCTGAAACCGCGTCGTCTTGCCCACTTCGAGCAGCAGCCCATCGCCATCGGCTTGCGCGATGCCGAGCTGCAGCAGCAAGGCGTCTTGAAAGCGGACTGCGCCCGGCAGCCGAATGACGTTGCCGTCCTGAAACCGCGCACGCATAGGCCGTCCATCACGCTTTGCGGCATCCTGAAAACGAACGCTGCGCCAGGCGCGCAGCAGCGTGCCATCCTGATAGCGCGACGCGATGCCGGCACCCACGCGCAGCCCATCTGCGAACCGCACGCTGGCCTGTGTATGCAGAGCCGCGGCATCGGCGAACTCCGCATAGGCGCCGAGCTGCAATGCGAGGCCTTGCTGAAACCGCCCATGCCACGCGCCAGACAGGGGCAGGCCCTCGCGCGCGCCGTCTTCGATGCCAGCCTCGACGGCGAGCGCATCCTGAAAGCGCACTGCGGTGCGTGCCACGAGGGGCCGCTGCGTGTCGGTGTTGTAGACGACCTCGCCAACGAGCGTCGGGCGCTTGAGTGCAATGACGCCCGACGCAACCGCACCGAGCGCAACCCGTCCGGAAAGCGTCGGCCGGATGAGCGCAATGGCCCCGCTGACGACCGCATCGGTGACGGTGCTGCTTCCATCGTCACCAAAGACAAGATCGCCCGTGGTGAGTGGCGCGCCTTGGAAGACAAGATCTGCTGCCGCCACATCACACCATCTTCAGCTCGCCGAGGATCGCGCGAGCGCCCTCGTAAAGCAGTGTCCCCGTGGTGCCGCTGATCTTGAGCGCGCCGGCGCCGGCCATGTCCGAGACATCGCCGCTGAGCAGCAGCACGCCGGCGCCGTTGTAGAGCTTGAAGCTCGCCGCATTGCCTTGCACGAGGATCATGTCTCCGCCGGCCTGTGCCTGCGCGAACCGCAGTTCGTGCGCAACCAGCGTCGCTGCAGGCCGCGCGAAAACGACCGTCACGAGCGCCACCGCGGCGCCGTCGAACAGGACCGCATAGGCGGGGTTCGCATCGGCATCGAGCAGCCCGGCGAAGCCCTGCAGCATCGCGTCGCTCGCTTCAATGGTTTGCGTGAAGCTCATGCAATCAGCTCCAGCGCGCCATTTGCCAGACTGAGCCCGTCCGCGATGACCGCACGAAAGTTGCCGTCGTGGTCGTAGCTGATGACGGTGTAGACCTCGGTCTCGTCGATGTAATCGAACGAGTAGATGCCGGTCCCGGGCGCGCTCCACGTCTCGCGAATCAGCAGGCCATCGCGCTGGCGATATAGCCGCACGCGCTCGGATACCGGGATGTTGGGCGAGCCCTTGTCCTTGGTGGTCGCACGCAAGCGCGCATTGCTGGCGCCGCGGTCGCCGAGTGAGAAATTCTTGCGCCCCACCCGGCCCTCGCCGAGCTGGCGAAACGCGACGGGCGTCCCGGTCCACGCGAGCGAGTTCGCGGCCTTCAGATCGTCAAGGCGCACCGCGGAAAGCGCGGAGCCGGAATTGTTGGTGACTAAGGCGGAGATTTCCCGAATAGTGCCGGCCGCCACCGTGTCCATGAGCGCACCTGCCAGGCTGACCGAACCGTCCATGACGTACAGCGGCACGGGCGTATCGCCCGCCGGGGCCGAGACGATCAAGACGAGGCCGGCGCTGCCGTTCATGCGCATTGCAAAGTCGGCCACGTTGATCGGCGTCGTGGTGCTTTGAAACTGCTGCACCCGGCCGCCGATGATGGTGGTTGTCCCACTGCGCTGCAGCTTCATGCCGACGCTCTTCAAGTCGGCTTGCGGATGGAAAGTGAAGAGCACATCCGGCCTGTCCGTCAGCAGGTTCATCCGACTCACGTTCGGTATGTTGGTGACCGTGGCAGCCCCGGTATTGATCGGTGCCCTTTTGTAGAGGCCGACCCCGCCCTCAGACGACACCATGCCCACGACCAGCGGGGAATTGACCATCGGAGGTGCAGCGAAATTGACGGCCCACGAACCATCATCAGCATCCATCGCATAGAGCGAGGCGGTGGGCGAGACGCCCAACTCCGCCGCCCAGTTCGCATAAGCGGTTGCCGGCGCGATGGCCCCTGCGGCGGCCGTGTAGTCCACCGAGATGAAATTGCCCAGATCGACTGTCGTCATGCCTTAGCGCCATGGCCCCGTAACGTCGATGGGCACCACGCCAAATGTGGGCACAGTAGTGGTGTCGAGCGTGTTCCCGGAGGTCTGCATCACGATGAAGCGACGACCATCGGTGGCCGCGAACTTGTCGAAGTTGCTGAAGACAGCGCCGAGCCGATCCTGCGGGATGTGAAACACCCCCGGCACGAAAGCCCGAAGCCCGGCGAACCCAACTTGCGTGATCGCGCGGCGACTCAGCCGAATGGCACCGTCCACGGCTTCATTCGGAAAGATGCCAAGGGTGGCGTCTTGCCCGGAAGCCGCCGAGCTGCTGCCCGTCATCGTTCTCGCGTACTGCGCAACGCCGGAGCCGAGGCCTGTGTGCGTGCGCGGCGAGAACGTCATGTTGCTGGCGCCGTCCCAACGACGATCAAAACCGCCGTCCGCGATAGTGGGCGTGGCCACAATGCCGCAGTTCAAGAAACACGCATATGTGTCGCCGCCGGGCCTCTGCGTGATCGGGTCGCCGAAACCGCGAGTCACGGTGCCCAAAAAGTTAGCGCTGGCTGGTATAGCCGCTGCATTCGTGAAAAGGAAGGCGTTGCTGTCGCCGGTCAAGAGCCATTGCGTGACCGTCGCATTTGCCTGCGAACTCTTGGCCCAATAGCCCCCGCCGCTGATCTGCGCCGGTGTCGGGAAGGGGCCCAAGCCCGTATTGATGTCGGACATCGATTCGTAGCCGACCACGCGCGCCATGGTCGTGCCCGTGTCATCGACGCGAAGAAGATTGCCCGAGCTGGTCGGGTCCGAACTCTTGTAGACCGCGACATTCGCACCGGCATAGACCTTCGTCCAGCCGAGGGGCGCCATCTTCATCGTGATGGTGCCCGTGTAGGTGCCATCCGGGAGTGCCGTCGCGAAGGTGCGCGTCGTTGGCGAAGGCGCGCCCGTAATTTTCTGTTCGCCATTCAAGCCTGCGAAGCCCACCGGGCCGCCGGCCACGCCGGCAATCAAGGCCACCGAATCAATCTGCGCCGCATGCGTGCCGGTGAAGGCCGCGGTCGCTACGCCGCCACTGACAACAAGCGAAGTCAGATTGACGGTATTGAAGCCCGTCACGAGAAACGCGTCGAGCAGCGCAATCAGCGAGCCGGCCACACCAGACAAGCCGGGCGCGTTGGGCATGTTGCTCGCGATGTACTTAACCGAGGTATCAACAGGGGAGGTCATGAATCAGTCTCAAATCGGGTTGTCGATGTTTCCGCGCACCAGCACCGAAAACGTGTAGTCCTCGCCTGCTGCCGGGCCTTGCTTGATGGTCTGAGCGAGCCAGAAAGGCGCGATGGCGGGAACCGTGTTCATGCGCACCAGATTGCCCGGCACCCACCCACTGCCCCAGCCCTCGTAGCGCATGACGAAGTACGGCTTGCCGGTGATGCCGTCGATGGGCGCGATGTCCGCATTGATGCTGAAGGTGCCGAGGTTGCCGACGTGCTCGCCGATCACATCGACGGTCGTATTCGTCCTGAAGAGCAGCACCCACCGCTCGGCCACGGCGCCATCGTTGAGCACCTGCACCGGATAGCCGATGTCGTTGTAGGCCGCCGGCGCCTCGGCGCCGCTCAGCGCATCGGTGAAGGTCTGCGGATTCCAGGTGGCTTGATCGAAGAGCAGCGACACACGCGAGCGCATGTCCGCCGCAACGAAGGCGCTGGAGACATACGAGCCGAGCGGATAGTTGTGGCTCAGCGCGCGCAGCATCACGAGCGTGCCGTCGATGCCCGCTTCGCGGAGCTGCCCCATGTCTTCGATGCGGTGCTCGACGCGCACCGGCTGCGAGTAGCCCGTGACATCGACCCACGTCACGATGCCCGCCTCGCGGTCCACGGTGTATCCCGTCTCGATGGTTCGGCCGTCCGCACCGATGACGCGGACGCGCGACAGGCGCGTGCGCCCGCAATCCACCGTACCGCCGTTGACCGCCGGTGCCGGCGCCGTGGTGGCCTTGTGGCCCACCACGACGAAGCCGGCAGCCTTGAAGATGGGCACACGGCCGTCACTCGGCAGGCGTACGGGGTTGATGCCCAACAGCGCCGCATCGAGAGGCAAGTAGGTGAAGGCCACCGCATTGAAGCGCAGCGTCTCCTGCCGAATCAGGTCGATGAAGGCATTGCCCACGCCCGGGATGCCGAGGAAGGAAAGATCCGTTTGCGTCTGGCCGCCGGCGCCGCTCGGCGTCACGCCCACCAGCGTGACGACGCCGGTCGTGTAGTTCGCGCGCCCCTTGATGCGCGCGGTGTTGATGTAGCCATTGCTGTCCGCGGTCACGTTGAACGTGGTCCCGTCCTGCATCGTGCCGAGCACCGAAAGGCTTCCGGTGCGCAGCGGCGCCACCGGCGTGCGGAAGGTGACCGCATAGGACGTAAAGGGCGTGTCGGCGCCATTGATGGGCGCAGCGGCGACACCGCGCCAGTCGCTGACAGCGGGCGAGCCGCCAGCCGCCCACGCATTGAGCAGCACTTCGCCCTGCGCAGGCGTCATCATGCCCACCGTGGTGCCGTTGCCGGTCACAGGCGAGAGATACACCTGCACACTGCCGTCTGCCTTCACGATGTAGTCCTGCCCTGCCCGCTTGAAGCGCGCACCTGAGAGCGAGAAGGCATTTGCGACGTTGGTCTTCAGGTGAAGCTGATCCATGTCGCCAGCGAGCAAGTCGGTCGCTGCCGCCGAGGTCGAGAAAGTGGCCGCTGCCGAAGCCACGGCGCCCAGGTTGAGAGAGAGCACCGTTCCGGCGGCGATGAAAGCGAAGGGCACGAGCTTCTTGCTCTTGCCGGTCGGGCTGTAGGGGATGAGAACGTCAGGCATTGGATTTCCTCGTCAGGCCACGTCGTATTGCCAGATCGGCGGGGTGTCTTCATCCATCAGCAGATAGACGTTGTCCCATGCGACGGCCTGCGCGGCGATGTCGGAAGGGATGACGGTGTTCGCGTTGAGCACGAACGTGCCCGCCGCGTAGTTGATGGTTCCGACGTTCACCGTGCGGTCGGCGAAGTGCGCACGCAGCACGCCGTTGCCGTCGTCGCTGATGCGATAGCTCGCCGAGGGGCCCCAGTTGACGACGCCGGTCAACAGGTATTGCCCGCGCAGTTGCCCCTCGACCACGAACTCGACGGACCCGGGCGTGATGCCGGTCATGCCGAAGCTGCCGCTGCCCGAAGCGATGGTGAGCGTGGCCGCGGTCTTCGCACTGCTGCCGATGGACACGTTAAAGGTGGTGCCAGGCGCCGGCAGGACATTGGGGCTCACGCGGATGACGCCGCGCGCGTAGGCCACGCGGCCGGAGGCATCGCCCGTCAGGTTGCCGAGGCCGTCGTCGGTCGCCGTCTTCAGCGTCCCGTCGTTCCATGTGATGACCAATTGCCCGGGCGTGATCGCCTTCGCCCCCGCCACGAGCGACGACTCACCCGAGGTGTTGAACGGCCAATAGAACTTGCCGTCGTTGTCGAGCTGCAGTTGATCGGCATCGCGCGCGGCTGCGGGTGCGACCCACTGATAGATCACAAAGGTGCCCACGTCGGGCAGCGCGCCGAAGGTAGTCGAGATGGTGCCGGTGCTCGGGTTGAGCATGCCCGAGCCGATGGAGCTGTCTGCGCCGCGAATCGAGCCATCGCCCTGCTCGCGCAGCACGTACCAGCGGCCTTGCGCCATGTAGCTGATGCTCAGCGTGCCAGGCACGGGCGCCGGCTCGATGGTGCGCACGTAGCTGCGCGACTGCGTGGCGATCTTGACCTCAAAGCCTTGCGACTGCGTGACGGCCTGAGGTGCCACGGCGGGCGCGTATTCGAGGCTGAAGGCCACACCGGCAAGCCCGAACACATTGATGATGAGCTGCAGGACGCCGTTTTCGTAGTCGATCGTTCCGACCTGAGTCCCGCCGTTCATCAGGCGTCCGCCGCTGTCGGTGAGCGTCACGCCGCTGCCGATGAGCGTCAGCGTGCCAGGTGCGACGGCGCCGCCGATGAAGAGGCTCTGCGCCGTCGAGAAAACGGCATTCATGTTCAGCGTGATCTTGTCGCCGGCCGCGACGACGCCGGCCTTCAAGGTGTTCGTTCGCGTGTCTGCGAGCGTCGTCTCGATCTGCGCGCTTGGGACAAGCTGCGTGAAGATGGAATCGGCCTTGATCGAGAAATCGCCGATGCTTCCCGCCTCGGCCAGCTTCGCAACCCCGAAGTAGTTCGCGGCGTCGGCCACGACCGTATCGCTCAGCTTCGTGAGCTGTGCGATCTGCGCCTTCGTGAACTCGTAGCGCGACATGTCGAAGCCGGGGAAGTCCTGCACCAGCCTGTTGGCCAGGCGAAGGCGCAGCACCCAGCGGGTATAGACACCCTTGTCATCCTCGAAGGTGCGCTCTTCGGCCGATGCTTCGGTGATCCGCACGTACTGTTGAAACTGGTCGCTGAAACCCTCGCGCTTGGTGAGCACGAGCGTGTCGCCGATGCCCGGCAGATCGTTCGTGCGTTGGTACACGAGCAGCGTGTCTTGCCCAATGATGTGGTTGCCGTAGAGGTAACCGGGGTACTGCACACCGATGGAGAGATAGGCCTCGATGCGCGAGACCGCATCGGCGCGGCGGTCGAAGTAGTTGCCCGTACTGAACAACGTCGCCGAGATATTCGGATCGTCCGGCGGCTCGGCAATGATGACGTTCGCGCCTTGGAACATGTCACGGTTCGGCGTGTCCACGCGCACGGCAATCTTGCGCAGCTTGACCCGGCCGCCGGCGCGGTCGAACTCGGAGACATCGGGAAAGATTTCGTTGCTGGCGCCGTCGATGATTTCGGTGTTCGTGGGCGCGCCGCCGCCCTCGGGCACGTCGTCCATCACTTGGGACTTCACCAGCTTCAGATCGGCTGCGTTGATGGTCATGGGTCAGATCTCGATGAGTCGCACGGTGGCGATGTAGGGGTAGTCCTCGACGGGCAGCTCTGGCCGCGCAAGCGGCTTGCCTTCGATGGGCAGTTCGACGGGAGCAAACTGCACGTTGAACGTGCGGCCGTCCGCCAGGACGAGCAGGTGCTCGCCGTCAGGGTCCGAATCCGCGAGCGCCTGCAGGGCGACGAGCGCGCCACGCTTGATCCATCCGGCCTCGACCTCGCCCTGCAGCGTGATGGGCCGACCCGCCAGGCGCACGCCGACATCGATCAAGGCCGCGCCGGTCAGCGAATACTCGAGACTTTTCTGTACGCGGCTCCATCCGAACTCGTCGGACCAAACCATGCCGCGCGGAATGGGCAGACCTGCGAGGGCGTGAAACTTGGTTGCTGACATGCTTAGCTCGGACGAATGGAAGAAGTGCCGGCCGCGGCACTGAGTTGCGCGAGCAGCCCCTCAATGGCATCAGCACCCGCGGCGTCGGTTCTCACTCGCCCGTAGTCGCGCCCATTGAGGTTGAGCTGCAGATTCACCGTGCGGTTTGATTCCGGCTGCGGAATCGTGGTCGGCGCCTGCCCCTTGCCGAAGAACGTTTCCTTCTCGGCCGCCTTCAGCAGCGCCATGCTCAGCGTGCCGCCGTCGCCGCCGTACTTCTTCTGTCCGGGGTTGTTGAAGAACGTGATGTCGCCCTTCGCGTCGGCGAACTCCATCGCGATTGCGCGCGCCCTCTTCTCGTCGGCCACGCCCGCGGCTTTTAGGAAAGCGGCGACACCGGTCAAGGTGCCTAGGTCGCTGCCGGCATTGACGGTCTTTCCGTTCTTGTCGGTCGAGAAACCGCTCGCGTCGCGGCCGAGGCGCTTGTCTTCGAGCGCGTGCTCGCGCTCTTTCAAGGCGTTCGCTTTCTCGCGCGCTTCGATGTCGCGCTCGCGGGCGCTGGTGACCTCGCGCAGCGCACCCGCCAGGCCGTAGGCCGCCTGTGTCGCGTCAATCTGCGCCTCGCGGAGCTTGAGCGTGGAACGGCCGGCGCTGTCGAGCACGACATCGAAGCCACGCATCGCGGCCTGCGCCTGAACCCAAGCGGGCGCCGCGCCATTGCCCGCCGCGATGGCGGCCTCGGCGGCGCGCTTCCATGCTTCGCCCAGGCCGATGGCCGTCGCCTTGCCGCTGTCGCGAATCAGCTCGAAATCGCGCAGCGCGGTCTTCGCCGTGGTTTCAAGCTGTTCCTTCGTCTCGATGCCGGCGCGCGTGAAGGCTGCGGCCAGCTCGGCCGCAGCTTCGGCCTGCGCGTGCTTGTTGGTCACGGCCGCATCGGCCGCGGCGAGATTGGCCCTCTTCAGCTCGTCGAGCTTCTGCACGGCCAGCTCAAGATTTCCGGTCGCACTGGCTTGGTCGTATTCGGCGTGCAGGCGCTTGACCGACTCCCGGGCCTCATCGGCCTTCGCTCGCTGCACTTCGGCCGCGCTGGCGGCTTTCTGGCCGGCATCCTGCGCACTGTCGCCGGCCGCCTTCATCTCGGCCGCCATATTGGTGAACGCCGCGGCGCCGCTGGTGGCCGCTGCGGTCGTCTCCGCGGCGCTGTCGGTCAGGCCCGCCCATCCGGTGCGCGCCTGCTCTGCACCCTCGGCCGCGCGGTCGAACGCTTCGCCGGCCTTATCGCCGAACGCATCCGCCACCGCACCGGTGGCCTCGGCTGAGATGCGCACCTCTTCGGCCGCCGCCTTGAACGCCGCCGAGAGGTCGCCGAACGTGATCTTCGCCAGGCCGGAAATGATCGTGGCGAGCCCGGACTGCACCGCACTGACCACATTCGCCATGGCCTCGGCGATCTTGAAGATGGCCGCGATGACCATGTTCGCGCCGGCCGACATGACGCCCCACACCGTCTGAACGATGCTGCCCGTGGTCTGCGCTTTCTGCCCGAAGCTGTCGAGCAGCGCACCCACACGGTCGGCGAGTGCCTGCGCCTTCGCAACCAGCGCAGGCACATCGACGCTCGCGACGAACGCCTGCACCCACTTGATGCCGTTCTGAAAGGCCGAGGCCAGCGCAGCCCCGAAGCGCCCCACCGAGCCATCAGCGACCGCGGCTCGTAGCGCGCCGGACAGTTGCTCGACGCCCTCTTTCAGAACCGGCAGGATAGGTGTCGTAAGCGCGTTGACCGTCGAATCCCATGCGGTGCGCAGCCCATTGAGCGCGCCGTTGAGATTCGACTGCATGATGGCCGCCGTCTCTGCTGCGCTGCCCGTCGCGCCCTGCAGCGCCTTCTTCAGCTCATCGAGCTTGTCGACACCTTGATTCAGCAGCGCGCGCAGTGCCGGGCCGGCTTCCTGACCCACTGCCGCGATGGCCCGTTGCCCCGCCGGGCCGGCCGCAGCCAGCTCGTGCAGCATCTTCTCGAAGTTGCCCGTCGTGATACCTGCCGCGGCCAGCTCCGTGCGGAATTTGCTGGCCGGGTCCGAGAACTGCGCGAGGATGCTGTTCAACGCCGTACCGGCGCGGCTCGCATCGATACCGGCGTCGGCGAACTTGCCGATGATGGCGACCGTGCTTTCGAGACTCAGCCCGAGCGTGTTCGCCAGCGGTGCGGCATAGCTCAGGGCTTGCGCCAGACCGGTGACGCTGGTGTTTGTAGCGTTCGCGCCCTTGGCAAGCACATCGGCCACACGGCCCGAGTCCGCAAAGGACAGGCCAAGCCCGTTGACGATCTTCGTCAGGTGCTCGGCCGAGGTCGCGAGTTCGATGTCGCCGGCACGCGCGAGCTGCATTGCAGCGGGCAGCGTGGCGATGGCATCGCGCACGCCGAGGCCGGCTTTAGCCAGGTTCTCCAACGCGCCCGCGGCTTCCAGCTCGGTGAAGCCGTAGCGCGCATCGGCCGCGGCTTCCTGCGCCGCCTTGCGCAGCGCGCGCATCTCCGATGCGGTCGCGCCAGTGGCGGCCTGCACGCGAGACAGCGCCTGCTCGAAGTCCGCACCGCCCTTGATCCAGCCGGCGAAAGCCTGAATGCCGAAGTAGCCGAGCACGACGGCCACAAACGCTGCAAGGCGCGCTTGCAGCTTGTCGATTACCTTGGACGCGTCGTCCTTGGCATTGATAACAATCTGAATCGGCTTGAAGCCCAATGGGAAACCTTTTTGAGAATGGCGAAGGGGAACCGGTACGGCGACGGTTGGCGCCTCAAGGGAAGCGCCAGGCGTCGCCGCCGCTCAGCGAGAGCGGCAGCGAGGTGCGAGGGTTAGACCTCCAGCGGCCGGCCATCGACGAAGATCGCGGCGCCGTTCGGCGGCGTCAGCACCTCGATGTCGAACTCCATCTGCACATAGGCGTCATCGCTGGTGATGAGCGACATATCGCCGGTGGGCGAGAGCGTCACGAGCGGGCAATAGGTGTCGCTCTGCTCGCCTTCGGCCACGTTCGAAAGAACACGCAGCGCACCGCGCAGATCGATCGTTTCGCCCGACTTGATGCGCAGCCAGGTGGTGGCCGGCTTCGAATAGGCGACCTTGATCTTTCCGGCTTGGATGCCGCCGCCGGCGAGGATCTGCAGACGACCGAGCGCGGCATCCACGGTGTAGTCCTCGCCCAGCACGAAGGGCTCGCCGCCGGCGTCAGGCGTGACCACGACCGCCGACACCTTGCGCGCGCCTGCAGGGTTCGCATCAGTGCGGCCCAACTGGTAGAAGAGGCCGGGAATCACGGTGATCTCTTCTGCAGCCACAGCGCCGGTCGCCTGCGCGACGGTGGACTTTTCGCCTGAGATGAACATCGCGCGGTTGTCGACACTCATGTTGTCGCAGGTGATTTTTCCGGTGCGGTCGATACGCACGACGCGATTCGCGTCCTTGACGCCCGGACCAGATTCGGCGCTGTAGTGAGGCGCCTTCTCCGTCGCGATGTTGAGCGTGACGGTCGGGCAGTTGCCGAGGTGGCGCTCGCCCGTGAGCTGGTCGGCGGCGTCGAGCACGTCGAAGAAGACGCGACCACGCGGGATGATGTACTGACTCTTTTCGTAGATGTTTGCCATGGTGGCTCCGTAGTTGGTTTCACTCTTGGCCGAAGTAACGGCCCGTCGTGGAGAAGAGAAGTTCGATGCCGATGAGTCCGCCGTCTGCGAACTCGGGCGGAGAGAAGCGAGCCAACTTCAGCGCGCCCCACTTGCGCCCGCCTGCCTCACCCGGCACCCAGTTGTGAAGCCGCTCGACGACCTTTGCGATGGCCGAGTCGAGCAGGGCCGCCGCAGCCGGCCCTCGCTTGACCGACAGCAGCACGCTCCAGCCAGGGGCAAGCGCTACAGCGCCTTCCTTCACATCCGCCAGCGCGCCGGCGGCGAACATGACGGACACCAACGCCGCGGCATCGCGATTGCCCTTGCCCGTGGAGAAGCCCAAGACCTCCCACGCAGGCAAGGACTCGCGCAAGCGCTCAACGATGTTGATTTCGAGCAGGAACATGTCAGACGCTCCGCAGAACGAGGTTGGTCACGCCGGTGCCGTCGGCCTCGGCGCGCATCACTTCGAACGGTCGCCCGTCTACGGTGATCGCGTCATCGCGCTGCAGCCCGGCGAGGTCCGCCGTCGCGCCTTGGCACGACGGCGAATCTGCATCGGCCTGCATCCCGAACGGCGCCGCATAGGGGCTGTCGAAATGGACGCGCGCAGTCTTCTGCACGCCTTCGACGGTGAACGAGGCGTTCACCGCGAAGTCGCTGAAGAAAACGGACAGGTCTTCGGCGAACATGGACTTACGCGGTTTCCGCGTCTTCCATCGTGGCGAAGCTCTCTTCGTTGCGGACGCCCACATCCACGTCTTGCAGCGCCGTCACGCGCACCGTGCCCGTGGTGCTGTGGGTGTACGGATCGACCATCAGGTCAAGGCCGCCCCACATGCCGATCACGAGGTCGGCGAAGTTGCCGAAGATGAGCGCCGACAGGTTGTCGCCGGTGCCCTTCGTGATGTTGCTCGGCACGGCGTTGGTGACGGCGGCACGGTAGCCGTTCAACGGCTCGCTGCCCTTCTGCCACACGCGCTCGCCGGTGCCGGGACCATCGACGAAGGTCTTCTTCAGCTTGCCGCGCACCTTGGCATTGGTGAGGTAGGCGAGCGTGCCCACGTCGGCATTCGCGACCGACACGGCCGTCTCCAGATCCACCACGCTGTCCCAGGTCGGCGCGCCACCGTTGGCACCACCGATGACGCTGGCGGCGATCTTGGCGAGGATGCCGCTCGGTTCGTTGGGAGCGCTGCCGCCCGAGATGGCTGCGCGCTGGATCGCCAGGCCGAGCACCATGGCGAGGTCGGCCGAGACGAAGCTCTCCACGTCGATGCTCGACTGCAGCAGCAGCTTGCGGCTGATGTCGGTGAAGGCGCCGACCGTCTTCGGCGACATCGCGACCTGACCGATGGCCGCGGCGCTCTCGGAGGGCGCTTGGCCTTCGGCCACCCAGTAGGCGCTGCCGGAGCCGGTCTGCTTCGGAATCGCGATGTTGCCCACCAGACCCGAGAGGAAGCGCACGCCCAGCGTGTTGAGCACCATCGCATCGCGCAGGATGGTGATGAAGTCACCCGACATCAGGTCGGTGGCCACGAGGTTGCCGCCGGCCGAAGGCGTGCCCACCACCATGTCGCGCTTTTGCACTTCGAACGGAATCATGATGCCGCGCGAGGCCTTGCCGAGCTTCTGCGAAGTCGCGGCCGAGCATTCGAATTCGAAGGCCGCGGCATTGCGGGCAGCGACATCGCCCGGGTTCGCGAGCGCATTGAGTGCTCGCACCATACTGAAGCGGCGCGTTTCCTTCTGCGTCAGGCCGATGTCGGCCGTGGGCACGGGCTTAGAGGCGAGAGCGCGAAGGGCCTCGGCTTGAAATTGCTCGACCGTGTGGCCGGCTTGAATCGAACGCATCGCCAGCTCGGCACCGCCGGGCATGGCCGCGGCGATCTTGCTGATTTCGCTGGCGTGGTTGCGCTGCGCGATCACTTCGATGGTGGGTGCCGGGTTGGCGGCGGGAATGGTTGCGGGCGTCGTCATGGCGCGGTTCTCCGTAGAGGTTGGGAAAGTGGAAGCAAGGGGAGGATGGGAAGCAATGGAAGAAGCGGCCGGTAGCTCGGCGGGGAGACTGCGGCCCACACCGACAGTCGCGTCCGCTGGCACGCTGACCAGAGACAGCTCGAAGGGCTCCCAGTCGGTCACGCGGTAGGTGTCGGCACCATCCTTCGTGCCTTCCAGAATCGCTTCGTGGACGATGTAGCCCACCGACACGTTGACGCGAATGCCGTCGATCACGTCGCGGAAGACTTCCTCCGCGCGCACGCTTCGACCGAAGCGAACCACGGCACGGGCGACTTTGTCCGAACCGATTTCCACAGACTCGACGACGGCGACCACATCGCGTGTGTCGTGGTCGCAAAGGAGGTTGGCGCTGGCGGTGAGGCGGCCGGTGCGCATGGACTTTCGACTGAGGTCCAACACCTCGATGAACCAGCCGCGATTGACGGGCGTCTCGCTTGCGAAGGCGAGCTTCACAGTGCGCGCCTCTTCGTCGATGGAGGCTCGCTCCACCACGAAGGCGCGCTGGAGTTGGCCGGTGGGAAGGTGCTGGCGAAGGACTTGAGGAAGACTTGAAGTCATGCCGCTATTGCAACTGCGCGGCACTGACATTCATAAGGCACGCAATGTCACTAGGTCGCGGTTTCTTCTTCCTCTTCGTCTTCTTCGACCTTGGCAGGTCGGGCTTTTGGCGCAGGCGCTGCGACCTTCGACGCATAGGCAGGCAGCACGATGCCGAGCTGCTGCGCCAGGTCCTGCGCTTCCTTGATCTTGAGCATGGTGTCGTAGAAGTCGCGGCCCATCTGCGCGCTCAGATCCTGCGGCGCCACCAGTCCCGCACCCACACCGGCGATGCGCGCGTTCATGTCCTTGAGCGGGTCCACCCATTCCCAACGACGGCCGAGCCAGTCGTGCGCGCCGAACTTCGCGACCTTCGCCGCGGGCAGCGGACTTCCGTTCGGCATCGTGATGGCGTTCGACAGCAGGGACATCACCATCCACTCGGCGCGCACGCGCTTGAGCAGGATGTCGATGAACCACTGCTGATCTGATGACCACCGGTCGCGCTCGTCGAGCGTGCCGCTGCGGATGCTGGAGAAGTTGACGCCTTCGAGATCGTTCGCGAGCGCGTGGTACGACACGCGCCAGCCGCTTGCCACGCGCTGCAGCGCGGTCTTCACGAAGGGGCCGAAGACCTCGTTCGGATACTTGCTCTCGTGCGGCTTGAAGTCGTAGCCCGGCGGCAAGGTGTCGTAGATGCCGGGCTGACTCGTGGTGATCGCATCGCCGCCGTCGTCACGGTCGCCAATGGGCAAGGTGCCCGGCGCCGCGTCCTGGTTCTGGGTGAAGAAGCCGAAGTGATTCGCGCCGTGCTCGGCGGCCAGCACCGCAGCGAGCATGAAGCCACCCAGGTGGTGCAGGCTCAGCATGCCCGGGGCCATCCACGGGATGCCGCGCACCTGCTCGGCGCGCTCGACCTTGAACCCGTGGATGATGTCTTCGGCCGCCAGGCGCACACGTTGGCGCGACGTGCGCGGGCCATCGTTCGGATGGGCTTCGAAGATGTGGACTGCGACGGTCCGGCGGTAGGCGTCCACCTCCACGCCCATGATGACGGTGTTCCCCGTCGAATGCTCGACGCCGTTGAAGGTGGTGTCGATGCGGTCCACGTCGATGAGCTGCAGCGCAAAGTTGAATTCGTTGCGGGCGTCGGGGCCGCGTACCATCCGCACCAGAAACTCGCCATCGCTGGGGAGACCGCCGACCAGCGTCTCGCACATGTCGCGCAGCGACTGCCGACCGGTGACATCGCACACGGCCTGCCAGCGCACGAACGCCGCTTCGATGGCATCGTTGGCGAGCTTGTCGGCTTTGCCGGGCGCGATCTCGGCGCGCGACTGCATGACGAAGCCGGCCGGCCCCACCATGTTGGTTTCGACCATGCCGCAGAACTTGCGCGCGTAGTCGTTGTTGTTGCGCAGCTCGCGCCCGCGTGCGCGAAGCCGGTCAAGGTCGCCGCGTAGCTCTTCGTTGATGCTCGAATAGGTCGCGATCCAGTCGGCCGAGAGGCGGTCGATGCGTGCCGCCTGGAAGCGTCGGACCTGTGTCTTCTTGGTGATGGGCTTGCCGCGGAGGAGTTTGCGAAGGAATGCGGGGGCCTTCATGCGCCGAACCTCACCATGATGCGGCCCGAGACGCCCCGCGGGCCGCTCTTGCCCTCCTCCGCGGCGACCTCGCGCTGATACTTCGTGCGCATCGCGTGCAGCTCGTTGAGAGGGATGTATTTCAGGCGGCGGCCGTTGATTTCGTATTCGGCTGTCGCGCTGCTGGCCCTGCCTTCGAGCACGGCCTCGATGGCTTCCAGCGTGCGCCGGGCATGGGAGCGGACATCGCCTGCCGCGCCGAACGATGGCGCAACGGTCAGGCGCCCGGTGGCGACTGTGTAGACCTCATCGGCGTTCGTGGCGCGCGCTCGCCAGTCGTAGGAGCCGGGCGCATAGCTCTGCGTGGTCTGCGCGGAGACAACGATGCTAAACGCCTTGCCGTCAGCGGTCGCGTGAATCTCGTAGCGATGCATCGCGTTGAGCAGTTCGTAGCTCAACGCCCAACCGGCCGAGGCCGGGTAGTCCGCAAGCGTTCGCGTCCATTTGACGGTATCGCCGGGAATGATGGAGATGGGTTCGGTGTTGGAGATGTCGATAGTCACAGTCGGACCTTTGGTCAGTGTTGACCGGACTATCGAAGGGAGATGCTGACATCGACAAGGCCAAGCGTGTCACATCAAGCGAAGGGCTGCCTCGGGCCGTTATAGCCCTATGGCTGGCGACTTGAGACGATGGCTATTTCGTGCTCCAGATTTCATCCGTATGCAACCGTTCTCGACACAGGAGAGAATCGGTAGATGAATCAAGCCGACTTGCAAGCACTTATCCTCATGGTCGCCAAGGCCGTCCACAGCGAGGACAACTTTTCGAAAGTTTGGGGCGTAGTTGTTCCGTTCTTCTCGGGCCTCGTGGTCGGCTTGGTTGCGCTTGCCGGCCAGATCTACATCTCGTACAGGCAACGCGCTCACGAGAAGAAAAGTTCCGATGAAGACTCTGAGGAAAAGGCGCGCCGTTCTGAGAACGAGTTGAAGATGTGGAACATCGCGTCTCAGCGGAAGGCCAGGGCGAAGGTTGCCCAGATGCGGCAGGTGTGGATCAACAACCTGCGCAAGGACGGCGCAACGTATCTCACGCTCTGGCAGGAACTTGCATACCGATGGGACGCAATCGTCACTCAGACCAGTTCCGACAACCTCTCGATTGAGGAAAAGCAATCTCGCTTCGAGAAGTTTCAGGATGAAACCCCCAAACTGCGACAAGATGCACTCGAACTGCGATTGCGAATCGAGCTGTATTTGAATCCGAGCGAGAACGAGAGCCAGAAGCTGATAAAGCTAATGAATTTTCTCGAGACCACGGTTCGTTTTTTCGATCGCAAGATCAGCAACACTGATCCCCGCCTCGTTCAAACAGCATTCAAGAAGAAGCATGACGAGGCAGTCGAGGCACTGCAGGTGATTCTGTCAAACGAGTGGAAGGTCGTGAAACGAGAGCTTGGGGTACTGGCGGATCCTGCTGTGCCAAGCAGAGAAGGCAACGTTCCGGCGGAATTTCATGCTCAATGACCGTTCGGGCCACTGCGGCACAACGTTGAATGCCGTCCGGATGTTTACAAAATCGAGCATCTAGGAATCACTTGGCGCACTGCCAAACGAACGCCTGTCCTTTTACGGCCGTGCCTACGCGTGCTTCAGCCATCGCGACCAATGACGTTGCGAAGCGCCTCTTCCATCCGTTCGTAACATTCGGATGTATGCGGCCAAGTGCCGCCGGAAACGCCGACAAAAGGGCCTTATTTGTCAACTGCCGATCTGGTGACGCTAGATTCCGCGAGAACAATTGAACAAATTTGACTCGTTGGCTTTCAGCAGTAGCTGACTGCGGGTGCGCCTGATCGAATAGGCGATCCATAGCTGGGGCGCTACCTCCTACGATTACAAACTTGGCATTCATGTTTGAGGTGGGCGAGAAGGCGACTCGTAGAGCATCTTGAACGATGTCTTGACGAACGGCAGAGACCGCATTCGCGGTGCCGGGCCACTTTAGCTCGATTGCCCCATACCAACCTCCAGCACCTGTTCGCCGCCCCAAGACTGCGACATCAATCTCACGGCTTGGCCAACCAAGTGGACGTTTTGAGGTCTCTGGAATGAAAGCACGTTGCGCGCTGATCATTCTGACCAACTCCACTCTGGCGGCGTCCTCGCCGACCTGCAAATGCAACTCTTGTGCGGCCAGCTGCTGAAACCAGCCCGACAAGCCTGACACCAAGCGTTCCGCGAATTCTGTGCGATGCACGGGCCCCTCCTTGTTTCCAATTTTTCTATGGAGTGCACTGTACTGCGATTTTTTGACATCGCACTCCGCCGCTCCGTCTGCATTGACTCAGCTGTCAACTGATAGCACGTATCGCGGGAACTTGAGATTCTCAGTACGAGCCCATCTTCGGTTTCGCTGCGCCACGCAAGGAGTCAGTTCAGTTTGAAGGTGATTTAACAATCCGCAGCACCTGACGCTCAGAAAGCTCGTACCGCCGCGAAAGCAATTTCACCCGCTCACCGGCCAGATAGTCCCTGAAGATGCGGCTGTTCCGGTTGCCGTGCCCCTCCCCGCGGCGCTTCGCGATGAACACGCGGTCACCGCCCCAGTCCGCCCGGATGCTCGCCTCTACGCCCTTCACCAGCTCGGGCGTCAGCTCGCCTTTGGCTTCGGCAAGCGCTTCCTGCACTCGCCCGAGGATGTCGAGAACGATGTCGTTTTGGTTCGTGATGTTCACCATGATCTAGCGGGAAAGGATTGACGGGAGGGACGTTGAACGGTTCGGCGCGGCGGTGCCGGCTTCGTGGGTGCGGCGGACGGCGGTGCCGGTGCTGGCGGCGCGGGAGGCGGTAGCGGTGGGTTCGTCGGCACTGCGCTCGGCTCGGCGTCTGCCCGCTCCGAGGGCTGCTCAACCGATTGCGTTTCGCGTGGAACATCGGCCGGTGAAACCTCTTCCGGTTGTTCCACGCGAAACAGATCCCCGTTCGGCGGCTGCACGATGGACTCCAACCGCTCCCACATCTTTCCGGTGTAGAGGTGCAGCCCGAGCATGTGGGTGCAGAAGATCGCGTAGACGGTGCAGTCCAACGCTTCATTGCGCGCACCGGGCGACTTCATCCAGCGATAGGCCTCGCCGCCGGCCACGCGTTGCGGCACGCGCGCCTCGGAGGTCAGCTGTGTGTAGAACTCCGGCGGTAGATCCTTGCTGAAGTGGACGAAGCCAGCCCCCCTCTTCTCGACGCACAGGCGGCCATACATAAGATCCTTCGCCGTGTCGGTGCCGACATACCAAAGGCGAACGCCGCGCTTGATGATCTTCCCGCCCCAGTTCACGTCTTGCACCGTGGCTTTGCTCTTCACCATCTTGCTGGGCTGCGGATCGCCGCGCACCGCGAACACCCGTTCGCGTTCACGCTGGCGGCAGTAGTTGTAGGCCTGGTGCGTGAAGTGGCCGCCGGTGTCCACGGCCATGGCTTCGATCTTCATCGCCTGCCCGCTCTCGTGCTGAAAGATCGTCTTGCGGTAGGCATCGAGATGCGACCAATCGCGCTCGTCGGCTGGGTTCGCATAGATCACGCTGTAATCGATGCACCACATTTCCTCGCCGCGACCAATGGCCCAGGTCACCAGCTCGAAGCGGTTGTCTTGCACGTCCACGCCAGTGACCAGCACAAGGCCGCCATACGGCACCGTGAAGCGGCGATAGCCCTCTGCCCGGCGCGAGAGCGCGTGCTCGTCGGCGCGCTCGACCACGGCTTCCCAATACTGCGCGAGGGTCTCGTTCACGAAGCCTTCGAGCGGCGCCGTGTCCCCTGCCTTCGCCTTGATCGTGGCTTCGAGGAATTCGCGCACGATGTCCGACCACGCGCGCTGCGGGCTGTAACCGCTCCACATCTCGACGAAGGCCACATGGCGAGGCGCGCGGATGACGACGCCTTGCGCATCGGTCCAGACGTGCAGATCGTGGTCATAGCGATACCGGCCGCACTCGCTGACCCACATCGCCCGGGTGTCCCAGATGCGCAGGTAGTCGGCCTGTGTGATCGATTCGTGGCAGTGCGGGCAGACATGCCGCACCGTGTTGTAGTCATGGCAGTCCCACTTGAAGCCGTGGCGCACCTTCTTGCTGCCCCAGATCAGCGGGTGCTCGGCATCGCAGTGCGGGCAGACGATGTGATAGCGCATGCGCGCATCGGCGTTCTTCTCGCGCGTCTCGATGTGGTCGAAGTCCTTGATGCGCACGGTGCTCCCGGCAACCAGCTTCGGGAACGGTGCGCCTTCGAGCCGGCCGCGCGCGAGCGTGATCGGGTCCGACGACTTCTCGATCTTCTGGTCAAAGGCCGAGGCTTCGTCGAGCACGGCGACAGCCACCGTGATGCGGCGGTAGGCACGCGCGGCCTTACCGCCGAGCAGGTGCAGCACGGAGCCGAAGAAGCTCTTGAGCTTCATCGTGTCTTCCTTGCCCGGTACGATGACCGCCTTCAGGGCGTCCACGTCGCGCAGCATGGGCTCGATCTCCGACTTCACGAAGCTGTCGCGGTCGTCGTCGGTAGGCATCCACAGCGCCTGCTTGCGGCGGCGGTGCGCCGCGTTGTAGGCGATGAAGGCGAGCAGCGTCTTCGTGTAGCCCACGCGCTTGGCCTTGCGCACGGTCACCTCTTCGATGTCGTCGTTGCTGAAGGCATCCATCCAGCCCTTCTGGAACGGGTAGGCCTTCCATTCGCCCTGCGTGTGGCTGGCCTCGGGCGACAGGTAGAAGTTGTCTTCGGCCCAGGTGCTCAGCGGCTGCGGTCGCTCCATCTTGAGCGGCACGAGGCCCAGCTTCACCGCCTGGACGATGGCACGTTGCGTTTCGGTGGGCGCCAGGCTCATTCCGACACGTCCTCTTCTTCGTCGTCGCCATAGTCGTCGTCGCCATCGCTCTCGACCTGCACGATGGCCTTGGCGACAAGCCGACTCGTCAAGCGCACCCATTGATTGCGCGCATCGGCGAAGGCCGACATCAGCTTGTCGCGTGCGGTGTCGGGCAGCTCGGGGCACACCTTGCGCATCAGGCCGGGCAGTTGCTCGAAGCGCTCGGAGACGGCTTGGCTCGCGGTCGCAAGCACTTCGGCCAGGAGCGTGATCGGCGCGTACTCGCCGCGGGCGACGGCGTTCTTTATCGCGATGCCGAGGCGCTGCTCGCGCGCCAGCGCCGCGCGCTCTTGCACGAGGTCGAGGCCGCCCGTCTCCGACGACGCGCGGCCGGCCGCGATGTCGCGCATGCGCTCGCAGTAGGCGATGAGCCATTCGTGGCCGGTCTCGCCGCGCGTGAGCACGCCCTCGGCCATGAGCTGGCTCACGCGCGCTTCGCTGATGCCGACCCACGCGCCGAACTCGGCCTGCGAAATCGCCTGCCGCATTGCTTCGATGGCCTTCACTTAACCCCCTTAGCGATACCACCGAACAGTCCGAAGTCGGGGTTCGAATTACCCGTAACGACCACCTCTGCGGAAGGACCCGTGCCCTTGGGCCTGGGCCATGCGCCGAGGTGGCGCGTCGTGGGGTCGGCCTCGATGGGCGACATGTCGATGGCTCTGGTCATTCGCCCACCATCTTTCGGATGCGGTAGCGGATGCGTCGCTCGATGTAGGGCTGAAGGTCGGCACGCTCTGCCACGCGCTCGCGGCTGATGCGGGACTCGTAGCTGCCATCGCGCACGAACATCAGCACGGGCCGCACGATGAAGCCGTCTTGGCCTGTTGCCGCCCAGATGCCCGGCGCAAGGTGCTGGGTCGGGCCACTGCGAAGGCGACCGTATGCAATGAAGAAGCGCACGCCCTCGCGGTCCTTGGTGCCCTTGTGCAGACGGGCCTTGCGCTTGTCCGTCATGTTGGCCCTGTAGCCCTGCTCTCCCATCGCCTGGAAGTACGAGAGCAGACGCACGAGGAAGCCACCGCGCACGTTGCCGCGCCCGTCGTCGCTGCCCGGGAATGGCGTGGCGGGGATTGCCGTCTGATAGCCGGCGGGCAGGATGCCGATGCGGCGCAGCGCCGCCTCGCTGCGCTTGTCTCGGCGCGTACCGCCGAACTCTTGGGCCTGGAGGATCTTCTGCGGGTCCACGCCCTTGCCGCCGACGTAGGTCGGCTCGATCTCCACGCTCAGCCGCTCGGGCGTGGCCTTGCGCACGTACACGCTCTTCAGGATGTAGGCGGTGGGTCGGTCGAACTGTTCGCGCATCTCGCGCTGCCACTCCCGCCGCGCACGGAAGCCGCCATCGCTCAGGCCATCGGCATAGGCTTGCTTGGCCTGCTGGCCCGACAGCTTGGCGAGCTGCGACTGCACGCTCGCAAGGCCGCTGCCGTTGAAGCCCACGCTCACGCGCATACGGCCTCCCCTGCCTTCGCGGCGGCGCGCTTGACCCGTGCGGTGAACGCCATGTAGTTCTCGCCACGGCCCACCGAGAAGGCCGCTTCGTCCCATGCGGTGAGGCCGAGGGCGCGCGCCTTCGCATCAATGCCGCTGCGCGTTTCCTGCCATGCGTCGTCGCTGGCATCGGCGCTGATGCCGGCATGGGTGCCGACAGTACGCGGCTCGTCTCGCCACCGCTCATTGCGAAGCCAGGTCGCGAACTCGGGCACGAACTCGCCATCGTCCTTGGTCCACCTCTTGCCAAGCCTTTGGGCCTCGATGGCCGAGCGCATCGTCTGCTGCAGCGCGGCGGTTGGCGCGAGCCGGCGGTATCGGCGTTCTGCCTTTGCCCGGTTGTCGTGGTTCGGGTAGATCGAGAAAAGTTCATCGAACCCGCTCGCCCCCCCGCCGGGGGGTAGGGGGGATTGGTTCAATGATGGTTCTGAAGATTCGGGTGTCATAGCTGTGACACCCCTCTCGTCTCTGGTGACACCCCTCGCGGCTGTGGTGACACCCCTCTCGGGTCTTGAGACGGGTGTCAGATTGACACCCGTGTGAATAACTTCAGCTGGGGATTCATCGTCGAGGGGTGTCAAATTGACACCCCTCTCTGGTGTGGGCACTTCGCCGCCTTCGATCCATTCGGGACAGATGCGGTACTCGTTGGTGATGCCCGGCCGCCCGGTCGCGGAGCGGACCTGAATCAACCATCCGATGGCGACCATCCGGCGGATCTGCCGCTGCACGCTGCTGCGGCTCTGCATGGTCTTGCGGGCCAACTCATCCACCGAAGGCCAGATGCGCCGGCCGTCGTCGCTGGCGTGGTCGGCCATCGCGAGCGCGAGCAAGCGCTCCATGCCACCCGATGGATAGCGGTCAAAGACCATCGACATGACTTTGATGCTCATGGGGTCGCGTGCCCTCCCCGCCAAGGTCGAACCGCTGCGCTCATGCCTTCGGTTCCTCCCGCATCAGGTCGCGCAGCATCGCCAGCGCGTGTCCCACGCTGGCGACTGTCTCGGCCGCGTGGTACTCAGCCTTGCGCATCTGGTTGCGCGATACACCGCCCTGCCGCCGCGTCAGAGCCTCGCCGAGCGCCTGCACGTAGTCGGCAAACGCCATCTGCAGACGCATCAAGGTATCGAGCGGGTCGCTTTCCGAATGGGCTGGCGTCGAGCGGATGCAGACATGGCCCAGCTCGTCGGCCATGGCGTGCAGGACGCGGTAATCGCGGCTCTGCCACTGCATCTCGATGGCATCGCGCAGCGTGAGGTGATGGGTCGTGTTGCGCAGATTGACCTTGTGGGTCAGCGTGTTGACGTTGTGGCCCATGCGCTTGGCGAGAGCATCGATGCCGCCTTCGTAGCCGTGCGCGGTGTCGTAGGCCGCTGCGGCGGCATCGTGGCCGCGCTGGATGGCGGGCACAGGCTCATCGGCGCCATAGCCGTGCGCCTCGTCAATTGAGATATTCGTTCTCATGCAGACCTCAGAGAAAAACAGCCAATGCCTCGCAAATGCAAACGCAGATGCGAGTCCTGCTCCGACGCTGGCGGAGCGCATCGACGCCATCGAGCAATTCCTGCAGCAGCTCGTGCTACTGCTGGAGGTCGAACCAGACCTGAACCGGGAGAGCATTGCGGCGTGGATCGAGATAACGACGGCAAGCGCAGGCGCCCAAGGGCTGCAGGCGCTGCGTCAGCGCGCAGCGATGGCGCAGCTGTGCGAGCGCGTGCTTTCGCCCGCCGTAGACGTGCTACGGCCGTCGTCGGGATGGTTGTCGTAGTGCGTGCGCCTGCACGCCGAGCGCTACACATGGGCACCCCCACCGCTGCAGCCTTCCGCCGCGCTTGCATCGCCAATCATTTCGGGCGGCAGGTACTTGCGGGCCAGCGCGGCAAGCACCCGGTCCTCGATGCGCGGCGGCAGATCCTCGGGCCATTGAGAGATGGCGGCCGAGGAGATGCGACCAATGGATTTGGCCGCCGCACCCACGGACCCGCCCAGCAACTCAAGAGCGCGAGATTTCTTCATAAGCGTCATGTTAGCACGCTTACATATTCAATCAAAGGGTACTTACAGCGCCTTAAGTTGTAATCACACTTACATGAGCACCCTTCAAGAACGCATGCAGGAGCTGGTCCGCGAGACCGGCTGGACCGTGGGCGAGATCAGCGGGAAAGCAGGCGTATCCAGCTCTGCTGTCTCGCAGTGGCTCAGCGGGGAAACTCAGAGCCTGAAGATCGAGCCTGCTGTGTTGCTGGAGCGATTCACCGGGTTCAGCGCCTTGTGGCTCGCGAAGGGCAAAGGACAGAAAAAGGTCGATGCCGGCTCGGCATCGCAAGACGGTCCCGAGTTTGCGGGTCGGCCAAAGCAAGCCAGGTTCGTTCCCATCGTTGGCACAGCCAAGATGGGGAGCGATGGCTATTACGAGGAAATCAGCTCCGTAGTGGGCGCAGGAGATGGGCACATCGAGATAGCGACAGAAGATCCCAACGCCTATGGACTGCGCGTCCGCGGGCAAAGCATGTTCCCAGCGATCCGCGACGGTTGGTATGTCCTGGTCGAGCCGAACGGCACGCCGCAAACCGGCGAGTACGTGCTGTTGAAGCTTCGGGATGGCAGGAAGATGGTTAAAGAGCTCTTGGTGCGCCGAAGCTCCTCAGTTGAGGTTCTGAGCGTCAACACGCAAGAGCGCCTGACGTTCGACCTCGCGGAGATAGAAGCGATTCACGCCGTCGCGGCCGTGGTCAGCTCCAGCAAGTGGCGGCCGGACTGACGGGGGCCTAGTAGTCGCCCCGAGTGCAGTTGAAAAGCCGAGCCGCATACTCGGCGTCATTCTTCTCTTGCACGCTCGGAACGCTCTTATGCCAATCGGATTTGTTGCACACACCCATCTGCCGTATTGCCTCCAGAAGACAAGCGACGGTCGCTGGCTCGTCCTCAACCGGAACTACAAGCCGCTCGGCACAATGAGCAAAGAATGGGTGGACTACGACGCCCATCCCGCCCGGCTAAAACTTCACGCTAGAACCGTGGCGGCAGTTGCCAAAGCTGCAGTAAATGTCATCGCCGACAAAGCTGGCGCTCCCGAAGTCATTTACTTCTACGACGACGGATGCATACCCACCGAGTCAGCCGCGGACTGGAGCGCGTACAGCAAACAGCTATCTCGTGTGATGCACGCGAAGGTATAGCCGGCGCGGACCTTCGTCCGGGCCAGGGCGCCTATACGCGCTTCCGGCAAATTTTGGGCGAGCTTGGGCCTTGACTGTCAGAACGCTCCTTGGCGACGACAGCCTGGCTTCTAGATCAGGAAGTCAGACAGGTCACGCGGGCTTAGTTCGTGAGCTTTGCAATCAGGTCGGCCACGTTCTTGAGCACGGTGCTAACACCGGCCAAGAGCGGAACCCACCTTTTTGCTAGCTTGAAAAGCTTGCGCATGGTGTTGTCCAAAAAAAAGCCCGCGCGAAGGCGGGCTATCGAAACCCGCTGAGAGCGGGCACAAAAAAGCCCGCTGCTAGCGGGCTATCAAAAAATCAGAGCGAGCGGGACTTACGCAACTACTGCGGCAACCCACAACAGGTTGCACGGCGTTCCTAGGGCATCACCCATTGTGTCCTGCGCTCATAACGCAATTGGAGGAGGGCGCAACTCGGCCCACCGCCTCCTTTATAGCCCGAATTTCATAGCTCGGCCAGAACTTCCGCCAAACGCGGCATCACGCGCAGGGAAAGCTTCGGCATATCTCGTTTTCGTCAGCACACTAAATTTCAGTTAGCTCACTTGCCGTTGATCGTTAGCCTGCTTACAATCTGTCGTCAGCAAACTTACGAAAGACCAAGTTGAAGCATGGAACCGACTCCTCAGACCGCGCCTCTCGGCGCTATCGCTGCAGCTACACGCCGCGCGACGCCCTCGGCCACCTGAACCCCTCGGATACTGGCGCCGCGCCGTTCGTGCAGTTCCTCGCTGCCAACGCCGAGCAGGCTCTCGACATCGCACAGCAAGTCACGGGTTGCCCGGTGATCGACGCGACCCGCATCGAGGGCTGAAGACGTGGCCCGCGTTCAAGCTCACCACGCCACGAGCAGCCGCGTAGCGCCGGGCTACGTTGCGACGCGCTCGGCGCGCGTGGACATCTGGATTCGCACGACCGGCCGCCGCCGCCAGGCGTTCTACCGCTGCCCCGCCGCTAGCGTCTCGACGTGGCAGGCCATGGGCGTGCCGCTCGCCGACAAGGCGCTGAAGCTCGGCAGCATCAGCCTGCCAGGCATCTCCGACGCGACCGTCGAGGCCTACATCGAAGACGCCCCGGCGCACCCGATGGCCGTCGCATTTGCAGAGCGTGCCCGCGCACTCAACGGCGAGATTGACGCGCTCAACCTCTCCGCGCGAGGTGACGCATGAAGACGGCCCGTGTGCGGCGCACGACCGCAGCTCAGGCCCTCGTTCGCGCGATGAAGTCGGGCAAGGAGTGCGGGCATCTGAACTGGCACTACGTGGTCGGCTTCCTGTCGAGCGAGCACCCCTCGCTGTCGGAAGAAATCGAAGCCTTCGAACGCGCGCGCATTGACGCGCTGCGGGCCGCAGGGGGTGCTGCCTGATGGCATTCCTCTTCCGCTGCCCCGAGTGCCGCACGCGGCGGCGCAGCCATGGCTTGTTCACGCAGCACCTGCGCGAAACCGGTCATCGGCTGTGCCGGTGCGGCGGCTATCACTACGAGCACCGCCCGGGTTCGCCGTTCTGCGAGCGCAACCCGATGAGTGCGGCACTGCTCGCGAGCCGACACGGCGCCTCTGACGAAGAGGTGACAGAGATCGCGCTCGAAATCGTCCTGACCACGCGCGGGCGCCCTGCCCTGCGCTGCCCCTTCTGAAAGGCCGGCCATGCGCTCGACCTCGCTCCAAGACACCGGCGTTGGCCTCATGAGGGCATCACCTGTCGCGCCCGCTCCAGGCTTCCTCGCGACAGCTGCCGCGCTGGCGGTCTTCATCGTCCTGCCCATCGTGTTGGCCGCGATGTGCGTCTATGGCTGGAGCACACCATGACGACCACGACAACCGGCGTCTTCTTCGTTGGCAAGGACCGCCCCGGACGCCCCGCCGTGAGCGAACACACGTCCGATCAAGGCGAGTTCGTTTTGAAGATGCGCCTCATCGACAACCAAGGGCCGCGCGCGGTCGAGGTCTACGTCACGCGCTGGGTTGGCCCGGCCGCCGCGGCGTGGCGTGCGCAGCACAGAGACCTCAAAGCCGGCGATGCGCTGCGCTTGGTGCTCTCCAACCCACGCGCGATGCCCGGCGCCATGTCGCCGGAAACGCACGCCGCCATCTCTTCGTGCGAGCTGCTGCCCGCACGCGCCCCTGCTGCCGCTCAAACCGCGTAGCCCATCCCCCCACGACCCGGACACATGAACACTCTCACACCGCCGGTGAATCGGCCCGCCCTTCACCATCTCTTCGCGCTCACTGGTCACGCTGGAGTCGGCAAGGACACCGTCGCCGACTTGCTCGTCGCGCATGCGCGCTTTCGCAAACTCGCCTTCGCTGACGCGCTGCGCGGCGAGGTGGCGAATGCATTCGACCTCTCGCTCTCCGACCTCAGCAACCCGCATCTGAAGAACGTCCCGACGGTTGCGCTTCGCATGCGCCGCGCGTCGCACGATTTCCTCGCGGCCGTGATCCTGTCCTTGAGCGCAGCCGCGCCGGACCACCGCACGCCGCTCAGCGACGCGTGGCTCGACGAACCACGCAGCCCGCGGCAGATCCTGCAATGGTGGGGAACCGAGTACCGTCGCGCGCAGTCGCCGCGCTACTGGACCGCGCAGCTCATCAAGCGCCTCGCCGACTACCGCCGCGCTGGTGAGACTCGCTTCGTGGTCACTGACGTGCGTTTCGACAACGAAGCTCACGCGCTGCGCATGGCTGATGCCGTGCTCTGGCAAGTCATCCGGCCAGGACACGACGGCTCAGCAGAAGGCGCACACATCAGCGCAACGGACGGTAGCCGCTTCAATCCCGAGGCCGTCATCACCAATGCCCACGACGTGCGCCAGCTTCAGGCCGAGGTGCTGTCGCTCTTCATCGCACGCGAACTTGGGCTTGATCGCAACGAGATGAGTTTCCACATCGGCGGACGCAGCATGTTGATGCCTGAGTGGAACCGTCCTGCGGCTTCAAAACAGAGCATGCGCAAACAGGCCTGCGAAGGAGACGCATGAGTACGCGCCTATTTGCCATTTACCGCTGCAATTTGCGGATTGGTCATTTGCTGCTTGATAGCCCTCTCCAATCCCTCTTGCTGTGCATAGTCCGTCGCTCGTTGGTCGAGAACCTTGTAGCTCTCCTCGCATTGCCTGGCGCACTCATTCACTGTCGCCGCGATGTTTGTGAAAGAGTCAGCACTCAGTCCGCGAAAGTCGCGCATGGCTCGTCGAACCATGTTTCTCGCAGCGCGAGCGTTCTGAGTCGCAAGCAATACACGCCGAACAACCACCGCATCGTCGAGATCGTGCAATGGAATGGACGCCGTGAAATTGCCAAGGTCGTCGATTTCGGACACATCAAGTCCGGCGCGCCCCTCTCGAACGTCGTCGATAGACTGCCGATCTTTGAACTGAAGTGCGACATAGCGGACGAACAGGGAATTCGCGAAGGTGAGCTCAACTATGGAGTCAAGACGCCTGAGGCGGCGGCTCGCGTCGTCTCCGCGGCTACGAGCAAGCTCCATTTTGTGTTGCCAGTAGATGTAGATTCCCGTCGCAGCGATGGCGACAACCGAGAAGATCGCTTGCACCCAACCCGACCATTCTGCTTTTGTCATGCAGAGGGGCCACCAGTCGATTCCAACAAGGCAATATTCGGCAACAGCAGGCATTTCGCTTCTCCTCGATTTGCGCGGATGGTAGCCCGCCCTTCGAGGGGACACGAGGGGACACCATTCGCGACTGTCGAGCCACCAGGAGCGGCGAAAGGACTCGCCAAGTGAACCTCACGGTTGACGTGCTCGGTGCGGCCGAGCTGCTCAAGGTGCATCCGAAAACAGTGCTCGACCTAATCAACAGCGGCGACATCCGCGCTGCCAAGATCGGGCGCGCATGGGTGATGCTGACAAAAGACGTGCTCGACTACATCGAGCGCAAGATCGTCAACGAGACCGCGCGGCGCATGCGCCAGCCGCTGCGCTCACCAAAGGCGCGCAGCCAGGTCGCTGCCACGTAGGTTCGCGTACCGCATCATCATGCGGTGTGACTTGTGCCCGGTGATCTTCATGATCTGCGTCTCCGAGAGAGTCGTCTTTTCGAAAAGACGGCTCGTCGCCTCGTGGCGCAGGTCGTGAAACTTTAGGCCCGGGCACTTGGCCGCCTCGAAGATCCCGATGTAGAGCTTCGAAAGATAGTCAGAGGTTTTGCCAAGTTTTTTTGAACTGGTGTCGCCATCCCACCACGGAAAAAACACATCACCCCCCTTGACCCCCGCGGCCACCCGTAGATCGCGATAGGCCGTTAGAGTCGCCATCGCGACACTCGACAAAGGAACTTGGCGCTTGTCGCCGTTCTTGGTCTTGTCGAGGAACACCGTGCGTTTTGCAAGGTCCACCTGATCCAGCGTCAGCGTGAACATCTCGCGCATCCGCATTGCCGACTCAACAGCAAGCACGAACATGCACCACAAGGCCTTCGGGTCATCCAGAGCAAGCGGACGCTGTTTACGCGGCAGCACGCCGGCTACGATCACGGCCGAGACCTTCTCAAATTCGCCAGGCTCAAGCCGCCTGTCGCGCTCTTCATCGACGCGCGCCTCGCCGGCGATTGCTGCGTCCGTCTTCGTGTACTGGGCGTAGCCATCGGGGAGTGTTCGCAAGGGATGATCGGGCAACAAAAGATGCCCCTTTCGCATGCCCCAATCCGTACAGCGCGCCAATGCTCCAACCTTCGCCCGGATGGTTGCCGGCTTCAGCTTGTCCACGCGCTTCATTTCGGAGATCCAGTCATCCACCCATCCGGCATCGATGCTGGCTAGCCGCGTGGTGCCCTTCGCCGCGATGATCGTCCCGAGGGCGCCTCGATCCTTCTCCTTCGGATGCGCGTCGCGCTCGTACTCGCGCACAAGATCGGCGATGGTGTCGATGCGCGACGGTGCGCGTAGCTCTGTCGGGATGATCCCCTTGTCGAGCAGTTTCTCCGTGCGAGCGACGAAGGCGTCGCCTTCCTTCTCATCGGCAAACGTGAGATAGATCGGCTTGTCGAGTAGCCCGGCCCGCTTGATGACGTATTCCCACCCGTTGGGCCGCTGCCTTTTCCCCGCCATAACCGCTCCGTCTTTTGCACCGTGAAGCTACGCACTTTACGCGATTCGCGCGGCTGGCAGGTGGCTCTTTTTGGTTGGCAGAGGCTCCTTTTGGCTCCCCTAGAAATGGGCGATACAGGCAAAGAAAAAGGGCCTAGATCGCTCTAAGCCCTTGATTTCATTGCATTCATGGTGGTGGGTGCTGAGGGGCTCGAACCCCCGACCTACGCCTTGTAAGGGCGCCGCTCTACCAACTGAGCTAAGCACCCCACCGGAATACTCTCCGAGTCTAGCCTCAGTTCAGCGCGTCTTTCAGCGCCTTGCCCGGACGGAACTTCGGAATCTTGGCTGCCTTGATTTTAATCGCGTCGCCGGTGCGGGGATTCCGGCCGGTGCGGGCGGCCCGTTTGCCTACTGCGAAAGTGCCGAAACCGACGAGCGAAACGGAGCCGCCCTTTTTGAGCGTGGTACGAATGGCGCCGATGGTGGATTCGAGCGCGCGGGTGGCAGCTGCTTTGGAAATATCGGCGTTCTTTGCGATGTGCTCAATCAGTTCGGTCTTGTTCACAAGGGCCCCTTGTAGAGAAAAGTTGGTCGGCTTTCGTCAGCTGCGACCTGGCCGCGGGTGGGTGCGACTCAAGAGCTTGGCAGGCCTGACGCCTCGGCAGCGCGCTGCCAGCGAGGATTACAACCACTGCCCTGCAGGGTGTCAATAAGACACGACGGCATGCAGAACAGCGGAGCGCGCGATTTTAGGGGCGTTTCGTCGCGCACTTTTTGGCACGTTTCGTGAAGTACTTTTCAAAGCGCTTCGGCGATTGCCTTTCCGAGGTCGCTGGTGTTCGCGGTGCCGCCGATATCCGGTGTACGCGGTGCTCCGCTTTGGGGCGCAAGCACCTTCTCGATGGTCGAGAGGATCGCGTCGTGCGCCTCCTTGTGGCCGAGGAACTCCAGCATCATCGCGCCGCACCAGATCTGCCCGATCGGGTTCGCGATGCCCTTGCCCGCGATGTCCGGCGCCGAACCATGCACCGGTTCGAACAGCGACGGCGTGGTGCGCTCGGGGTTCAAGTTGGCGCTCGGCGCGATGCCGATGGTGCCGGTGCAGGCCGGTCCGAGGTCCGAAAGGATGTCACCGAAGAGATTGCTCGCCACCACCACGTCGAAGAAATCTGGGCGCTGCACGAAGTGCGCGGTGAGGATGTCGATGTGGAGCTTGTCGAGTTTCACGCCGGCGTAGCTCTTCGCCATCTCGGCCACGCGCTCGTCCCAGTAGGGCATGGTGATCGAGATGCCGTTCGACTTGGTGGCACTCGTGAGGTGCTTCTTCGGCCGCGATTGCGCGAGCTCGAACGCGAACTTGAGCACGCGGTCCACGCCCACGCGCGACATCACGGTTTCCTGCACCACGATCTCGCGCGGCGTGCCTTCGTACATGCGCCCGCCGATGCTCGAGTACTCGCCTTCGGTGTTCTCGCGCACGATGTACATGTCGATCTCGCCGGGCTGGCGCGGCGCGCCGTCGCGGCGTACCACGGGCGCAATGATGCCGGGCATGAGGCGCGCGGGGCGCAGGTTGATGTACTGGTCGAACTCGCGGCGGAACAGGAGCAGCGAGCCCCAGAGCGAGATGTGATCGGGAATCTTCTCGGGCCAGCCGACCGCGCCGAAGAAGATCGCATCGTGGCCGCCGATCTGGTCCTTCCAGTTATCGGGCAGCATCTTGCCGTGCTTCTCGCAGTAGTCCCAGCTGGAGAAATCGAAGTGATCGAACTTCAGGTCGATGCCGAACTTGCGCGCCGCCGCATCGACCACGCGCAGGCCCTCGGGCATGGTCTCCTTGCCGATGCCGTCCCCGGCGATGACTGCGATTCTGTGGGTGCTCATGGAGTGGCTCCTGCTTGTTGGATGGGTGAAAAGAATGCGAGCGCCTCGGCGAGCAATTCGGCCGGGGCTTCTTCGGGAACGTAGTGGCCGCACGGCAGGGCGCGGCCTGAGATGTCGTTGGCGCATGCGCGCCACATCGCGAGCACATCAAAGCACTTGCCGACCGCGCCATGCTCGCCCCACAGCACGCGCAGCGGTTGCGCGAGCTTGCGGCCGGCGACGAGGTCCGCGCGGTCGTGCACAAGATCGATGGTGGCGGAGGCGCGGTAGTCCTCGCAGATGGATTCGGCCGTGCCGGGGATGCCGGCGCATCGCTCGTACTCGGCCAGCACCTCGGGAGCGAAAGGCGCAAGGCCTGCGTGCCGACCGCCCATCACGCTGCGCACGTAACGCACTGGATCAGAGGCGATCAGCGCCTCGGGCAGCGGCGGCGGCTGGATAAGAAAAAACCAATGCCAATAGGCTTTCGCAAACGCCTCGGAAGTGTTCTCGTACATCGCGAGCGTGGGCGCGATGTCGAGCAGCAGCATGCGCTCGACCGCAGTGGCATGGTCTGCCGCGAGCCTGTGCGCCACGCGTGCGCCGCGGTCGTGCGCCAACACGCCGAATCGTTCGAAGCCATGGTGCCGCATGGCGGCGAGTGCATCGAGCGCCATCTCGCGCTTGCTGTAGACCGCGTGCTCGGCATCGGCCGCCGGCCGGCCCGAGTCGCCGTAGCCACGCAAATCCACTGCGACCACGGTGAACTGCTCGGCCAATTGCGGTGCCACGCGATGCCAGATCGCATGCGTCTGCGGATGGCCGTGCAGCAACAGCAGCGGCGCGCCCCTGCCGCCGATGCGGCCATGAATGCGCACGCCGTCGCGCTCGATGTCGAAGGTGGGGAATGTGAGGAAGGAGGCAGTCACGGAACGATTGTGCGTTGCGCCCTCGCGATCATCAAGCAACAATCAGCCAATTCATACTTTCCAGATTGGCATGAATCCATCCTCGCTGGAACGCAGCGATCTCGAACTGGTGCTGGCGATTCGCGACCAGGGCAGCCTCGCTGGCGCGGCCGCCACACTCGACGTCGTGCCCTCCGTCATCACCAAGCGGCTCGGCGCACTCGAGGCTCGGCTTGGTCAACGTCTGTTCGACCGGACCACACGGCGCCTCAACGTCACGGCCGAAGGCGAGGCGGTGTGCCTGCATGCGCGTGCGCTGCTCGAAGGCTTTGCCGCACTCGAAAGCGAACTCGGCGAGCGGCAGAACGCACTCGTCGGCACGATCCGCCTCGCCGCCACCTTCGGCTTCGGCAGGCGCTGGCTTGGACCGGCGCTGGCCGCCTTCCAGGCCCGGCACCCCGCGTTGCAGATCGAACTGCTGCTGACCGAGCAACTCCCCGACCTCGGTGCCGAAGGCTACGACGGCGCGCTGTGGCTGTGGGCCGTGCAGCAGCACCGTGCGGCCGACTGGGTCACGCGGCGCATCGCGCGCAACCAACGCGTGCTGGCGGCCGCGCCCTCGTACATCGCGCAGCACGGCATGCCGGCCACGGTCGATGCACTGACTTCGCACGCCTGCCTGGTCGCGCGCGAGAACGGCGAGGTCAACCAGCGCCAGTTCGTACTCTGGACGTTGCGCCATGCGCGCGACGGCAGCACCGCGCGTGTTCGTGTGCAGGGGCCGCTCGCGAGCAATTCGGGAGAGATGGTGCGCGACTGGTGCATGGCGGGCCACGGCGTCATGCTGCGCAGCCTCTGGGACATCGCACCGCAACTGGCCAGCGGCGAACTGGTGCGCGTGCTGCCGCAGTACACGATGCCCGATGCCGACGTTCATTGGGTCGCGCCCTGGCGGCCGAAGACACCGCGCCGCGTCCGGCTGTTGGTCGATCACCTCGCGGAGCAGTTTCGCGGCGAGCCGTGGAAGCCGGCAAAAACGGGGAAGACGGGGACGACGGGCGCGCGCTGAGGTTCAGCGCTCGCTGCGCACCACCAGGCTCACGCCGATCGCGGTGAGCCCGATGCCCAGCAGCGTCACCAGCGTGATCGGCTCCGCGAACAGCAGCCATGCCATCACCGCCGTGCAAGGCGGCACGAGGTACAACAGGCTGGTGACGGCCGTGGCCGTGCCGCGCTGGATCAGCATGTAGAGCAGCGAACTGCCGCCCAGCGACAACGCCAGCACCGACCAGGCCATCGCGCCGGTCGAGTGCGCGTTCCATTCGATGCCTTGCGATTCCATGGCCGCAAAGGGCAAGGTCACGAGCAGCGCGGCCGCCATCTGCACGGCGCTCGCGCTGCGCACGTCGCACGGTGCGACGAAACGCTTCTGGTACAGCGTGCCCGCCGTGATCGACAAAAGCGCGAAGACGGTGAGCGCCATCGTCAGCGCGCTGACCTCGGTGCCCTGACCGAACTTGCGCGAGACCACGAGCACCAGGCCCGCGAACCCGAGAACGAGTCCGGCCCACTGCCGCTTCGAAATGCGCCCGCCGTTGAAAGAAAGCCAGATCGCGGTGAGCACCGGCTGGATGCCGACCAGCAAAGCCACCAGCCCCGCGCCCATGCCAGCGTGTACCGCGGCCCAGACACCACCGAGATACCCCGCCTGCATCAGCACGCCCGTGACTGCGAGATGCCCCCACTGCGATCGCTCCTTCGGCCATGCGACCTTCGCGAGCGCGACCCAGATGCCGAAGCACAGGAGCGAGAGCGCATAGCGCACAGCGAGAAACTTGAGGGGCGGCGCATAGGGCATGCCATAGCGCGCAACGATGAAGCCGGTGCTCCAGATCAACACGAAGACAGCCGGCATGGCCCGCAGCCACCCCGAGCCGCCCGGGCCGGGTACGGGGACCGCCGCCGTCATTTGGAGTGCGCCCGGATCTCCGGAATAGCCTTCTGCAGGTAATAGACCATCGACCAGACGGTGAGCACCGCCGAGATCCAGATCAGCCACTGGCCCCAGAGGCCGGTGTCGATCACCTTGAACAGGTGCCCGTCATAGAGCAGGAATGGAATCGCGACCATCTGCACGGTCGTCTTGACCTTGCCGATCATGTGGACCGCCACGCTCTTGCCGGCGCCGATGCGCGCCATCCATTCGCGCAGCGCCGAGATGGCGATTTCGCGGCCGATGATGATGAGCGCCACGAACACATCGGCGCGCTGCAGATGCACCAGCACCAGCAGCGCGGCGCAGACAAGAAACTTGTCGGCCACCGGATCGAGGAAGGCGCCGAAGGCCGAGGTCTGGTTGAGCTTGCGTGCCAGGTAGCCATCGAGCCAGTCGGTGGCCGCGAAGACGATGAACATGACCGTGGCGATCAGGTTGCGCATCGGCTCGGCCATCGGCAGGTAGAACACACCGACGATCAAAGGGATCGCGACGATGCGCGTCCAGGTCATGATGGTCGGT
>Ga0163161_10000127_pt1 | contig 71051 bp, 72 predicted proteins | sample S45metaG_FD_129847 | JGI IMG/M metagenome (GOLD analysis project Ga0163161, IMG submission 129847) | Switchgrass rhizosphere microbial communities from Kellogg Biological Station, Michigan, USA - S4-5 metaG | ecosystem: Host-associated > Plants > Roots > Rhizosphere > Soil | place: USA... | reverse complement strand
GATCGCCGAAGACGTGCCGGCCGAAACCAAGGCCAAGGTCGAGGAAGTGAAGAAGGGCCTGAAGGACGGCAGCTTCGTGATCTGGAAGGGCCCGATCCTCGGCCAGGACGGCAAGGAAGTGGTCGCCAAGGACGCCGTGGCCGACGACAAATTCCTGACGGGCATCAACTTCTACGTCAAGGGCGTCGAAGGCAAGGTGCCAGGTGGCGACAAGAAGTAATCGCTTGGGCGATGCAGACGGAGAGGGTCGCCCAGGGCGGCCCTTTTTTCATTCGAGGAGGGGATTCGCACCATGAAGCTGATGTTCACCATTGCGGGCGCCGCGTTGCTGCTGTCGGCGTCGCTGTCGTTCGCCGCCGAACCCGCGAAGTTTTCGAAGGACGAGAAGGCCCTGCAAAAGGCCGTCTCCGACACCGAGATGTGCTTTCACTTCGCGGGCGAGTTCAACGGCGACGGCTCCGCGCGCGACAAGGAAATCAACCGCATGCAGCGCAAGCACTGCAACAAGGCCGGCCAGCAGTTGCTGCAGAAGGCGTATCGCGCGAACCCGCAGGACGCACGCCTCTATCCGGCCGTGTTGATGCTCAACAGCCTGACCACGGAATTCCTGTCGAAGGCCGAGGTGGCCAGGCTGTGCGCGGCGTCGAAGACGGAGCTCGTCTGCCCCTGAGCTTGAAGTCCCCTTGCGGCACGATGCTGCTGCGACCGGCGTGCAAGCACGGCCGCAGGATGTAAAAAACGCTTACAGTGGTCGCCCCGCACTCCCACCAGAACGCCGCCCATCCGAACCGCGAGTCCCATGTCCGCGACAGCCCAAAACCTCGCCGATGCCTGCTTTCCCGGCTTCGGCTCGGCGTTCACCATGGCGTTCCAGCCGATCGTGGATGTCGCGCGCCGCGAGATCTTCGCGCACGAAGCGCTGGTGCGCGGCCTCTCGGGACAAGGCGCCATGGAGGTGCTCGCCAGCATCGGCTCCTCCCAGCGCTTTGCGTTTCATGAGGCATGCCGCGTGAAGGCGATCGAGATGGCGGCGGGGTTGGGCATGGCATCCAGGCTCAGCCTCAACGTGCTGCCCAACGATGTGGCCGGCCGGCCCGAGTGCTTTCGCACCGCCATGGCCGCCGCGGAGCATTGCAATTTTCCGGTGAGCCGCCTGATGTTCGAGGTCACCGAGGGCGAGCGGACGATCGACCTGCCCGGCCTCGCGGCCATCTTCCAGGACTTCAGGCACCACGGCTTCACCTCGGCCATCGATGATTTCGGTGCCGCCTATGCAGGCTTCGGGATGCTTGCCGGGTTCCAGCCCGACGTCTTGAAGATCGACATGAGCCTGGTGCGGAACATCCATGCCGACCCCGTTCGGCTGGCCATCGTGAGAGGCTTCGTCGTCACCTGCGACGAACTGAACATCCGGGTGATCGCCGAAGGCGTCGAGATGCTGGAAGAGGTCGACGCCCTTCATGCGCTCGGCGTGGACCTGTTTCAGGGCTACTTCTTCGCAAGGCCCGCCATTGCCGCATTGCCGGCGGTGGCATGGGGCACCGCCTGACGTGACGTCATGTGACGTGACGTGACGGGGCGGGCGAGTCCCGCTCACACGTTGCTGGTCGCGCGTACTTCCTCGATGGTCGTCTGCCCGGCCAGCACCTTCTCGATACCGTCCTGACGCAGCGTGCGCATGCCTTCGCGCAGCGCCGCTTCCTGCAGGTCCTCGGCACGCGCCCCGTTCTGAACCAGGCGGCGAAGCGTCCTGGACACCACCATGAGCTCGTGGATGCCGACGCGGCCCTTGAAGCCGGTGTCGCCGCAATGCGGGCAGCCGGTGCTGGTGAAGGTGTGCAGATGGCCGTCGCGCCCATGGCGTGCGATCCAGTCGCCGCGCACCGCCTCGCGCTCGGCGGGCGTGGCCTCCGCGCCGAAGGCATGCATGTAGTCGGCCAGCAGTTCCTCGACCTTTTCGGGGCTTGCGGGGCTGTTGGTGGTGCACTGGGTGCAGAGGCGGCGAACCAGCCGCTGCGCCAGCACCGCGAGCAGCGAGTCCGCGAAGTTGAAGGGGTCCATGCCCATGTCGAGCAGCCGGGTCACCGTTTCGGGGGCGCTGTTGGTGTGCAGTGTCGAAAGCACGAGGTGGCCGGTCAATGACGCCTCGATGGCCGTCCTGGCGGTTTCCTCGTCGCGGATCTCGCCCACCATGATCACGTCGGGGTCGGCGCGCACGAAGGCCCGCAGGGCCTTGGCAAAGGTCCAGTCGATCCGCGGATTGACCTGCACCTGCCGGAGCCCCGCCTGCGTGATCTCGATCGGGTCTTCCGCGGTCCAGATCTTTCGCTCCGGCGTGTTGATGTGCATCAGCGCCGAGTGCAGCGTCGTGGTCTTGCCCGAACCCGTGGGGCCGACGCACAGCACCATGCCGTAGGGTCGCTCGACCGCCTGGGTGAGCTGCGCGAGATTGCGCGGCGAGAGGCCCAGCGCGGTCATCGCGATGGGCTTGGCCGACGCAAGAATGCGCATGACCACGTCTTCCAGTCCGTTGCTGGTCGGGATGGTGGCAACGCGCAGCTCGATGCGATGCTGCGGCGAGTACTTGCCGAAGTTGATCTTGCCGTCCTGCGGCTTGCGTCTCTCGCTGATGTCCAGGTCGCACATGATCTTGATGCGCGCCACCACCGCGTTCCGATAGCTGGACGGAAGCTCCAGGTACGTATAGAGCCGGCCGTCGCGGCGAAACCGGATGCGGGTCTTTTCGTCGCCGGGCGAGCTTTCGACGTGGATGTCCGATGCGCCTTCGCGATGCGCCTCCAGGATCATGCTGTTGATCATTCGCACCAGCGAGTTGTCCGACTGCTCGATCGGCGCCTCGGTGCTGGCGATCGAGCGACCTTCTTTCTCGAGCGTTTCGAGCAGTTCGCTGGTGCCGGCCATGTCGAACTCCAGCGGCCGCATCGGATCGGAGCTGGCCGGGCGCGGCGCTGCCGGGTCGCCGAGCTTCTCGTAGGCCTTGCGCAGCACGCCGTCCAGGTCGAGGCATTTCCCGACCACCGGAACCACCTTCGACTGGGCAATGAATTCCACCTCGTCGATGGCCGAACGCCGGTTCGAGGGATCGTCCAGCGCGAGGACCAGGCGACCCTCGTGCAGCATCAGCGGCATCACCTGCAGGCGCTGCGCCGCGCTGTGGCCGATCTTGCGCAGAGCCTCGGCGGACGGCGCGAACAGGTGCAGGTTGACCAGCGGATAGCCCATCTTGTGCACCAGCGCCGCCTGCAGCTGGGCGCGGTTGATCAAGCCCATGCGCACCAGCATTTCGCCCAGCGGCACCGTGGGGGCGAGCCGCTGCTGAACCAGTCCACCTTGCAACTGCGCCGCGGTGACCATGCCCAGCGACATCAGCGTCTGGCCGATCTGCGCAATCGGCATGCGGATCTGGGCATCGAGTTCGGTCAGCAGTTGTTCCGGTGTGGTGACTTCGGCGGATGACATGGATGGGATCTCCTGTTCTGGTTTCTCTGCACCGGCACGCAGCGGGCGTCGGCGTGCAGCGGTGCTGCGGCCGGGGCCGCGGTTCATGGGCAACGGATCAATCGGAAAACTCGAACCTGTTCCTCCCCGCCGACTTGGCGGCGTATAGCGCACTGTCCGCATGCGCCAGCAATTCTTCGGCGGTGACCGGTGCATCTCCGCCCAGGCGGAATGCAATGCCGATGCTCGTCGTGACCTGCAGCGGTTGGCTGTCGAGGCGAAACGCGGGTGCGCGGATCTGCGCGAGGATCTTCTGTGCAACCCCTGCCGCCGCATCCCGCGCAGGCAGGTTTTCCAGAACGACGACGAACTCGTCTCCCGCCAGCCGCGCCACGATGTCGGTGGCACGCACGCTGGACCGCAGGCGGTTGGCGTATTCGACCAGGACGCTGTCGCCGCTTGCGTGGCCCAGCGTGTCGTTGATGGTCTTGAATGCGTCGATGTCCAGGAACATCAGGGCCATCGCGCTTCCGGTGCGCTGCGCACGCAGGAGCGCCGCGGGCAGGAGCTCGTTGAAGGCGAGCCGGTTCGGCAGGCCCGTGAGCGTGTCGAGCCGCGCCAGCTCGATCAGCTGGCTCTCCACCGCCTTCAGGGCCGTGATGTCCAGGCACAACGAGAAGATGCCGTTCGTGGAGCCGTCCGCGCCGATGTCGGGCACCAGGCTGATGCGGGCGACACGGCCCGCGCCGACGGCCCGGGTCTGGTCCTCGAACTCCACGCGCTCGCCGGCGAGCGCCCGGTCGATCAAGGCCTTGCGCTTCTGGTAAACGCCATGGCCCACCACGTCGTGGAGCGGCCGGCCCAGCAGTTGCGAAGGTTCGAGCCCGAACCACTCGCGATGGGTGGCATTGGCGAAGGTCACGTTCTCCTCGCGGTCGATGTAGGTGATGAGCGCGGGCAGGTTGTCGGTGATGGTGCGCAGCCGGTTCTCGCTGTCGGCGCGCTGCAGTTCCGCCTGCTTGAGCGCGGTGATGTTGAAGGTCATGAGATAGAAGCCCAGGACGCGGCCATCAAGGTCCTTGTCGGGGATCAGGTGGGCCTGGAAGTGCCCGTCCTTGCCGTGCAGCGGCGCATGCAGCGGAAAGCGCACCTGCTTGCCCGCGAGCACCACCGGGATGTAGGGCGCGTGCTGTGCGTACATCGATTCGCCCAGCGCCGAGCGCAGCGTGACGCCGTCCAGCGGCCGATCGCCATGGTCTGCCATCTGCCGTGCGCGGCTGTTGGCGTAGAGGCAGTTCTCCTCGGTGTCGAAATAGCCCACCAGCGCGGGAATGCTGTCGGTCACGTCGCGCAGCCGCTTCTCCTGCTCGGTCAGGGCCTTGCGCACGTTCACCTCGTCGGTGATGTCGAAGGTCATCGCGAACACGCCCTGCACCGCGCCGCTGGCGTCCTGGTCGGGAATGTAGTGGGCCTTGTAGGTGCGCTCGCCGATGCCGCGCGCAGGGTCGCCTTTTTTCTCGACGACCACGGTCTCGCCGGCCAGGGCGCGCCGGATGTAGGGCTCGACGATGGCGAAATCCGCCGCACCGCGCGCCTCGGGCATCGACTGACCGACCATCGAGTCCTTGCGGTGCAGCGCCCTGATGTGCGCGTTCACGAAGGTGTAGTTGAGCGATGCGTCGACGTGCGACACCAGCGCAGGAATGTTGTCCGCAATGATGCGGACCTTCGCCTCGCTGTGCGCCAGGCTCACCTCGATGCGCTTGCGCTCCGTCACATCGAAGGTCATGGCGTAGTAGCCGCGGTACTGTCCGGCGTGGTCGAGGTCGGGGATCAGGTCGGTCTGGAAAAAGCGCTCTTCTGCATCTGGCCCCGACGTGTCGCGGCGCTCCAGGCTGACCGATTCGCCCGCCGCCACGCGCTGCAGCCCCGCTTCGAGGGCCGCGTCGTCGCCGGGGCTGCGCATGCTTTGTACCGGCTGCCCGATGAGCTGCGCGGCGCTCTGGCCCAGCTTCTCGCACAGGCGGGCATTCACGAAGGTGTAGCGGCCCTGCGCGTCGGCATGCGACACCATGGCCGGCAGGTTGTCGGTGATGTCGCGCAGGAACTTCTCGTCCGCCTGCCGTTGCCGCATCAGCCGGTCGAAGGTGCGCGAGAGGTCGCCGATTTCATCGTTGGTGTACGTGCGCAGCGCCGCCACTTCGGCCGGCGCGGCTTGCGCATCCAGCATGTGCCGGTGCAGTGCGGTCAAGGGCTTGAGCTGCTGCCGCACGACAGCCAGCGCGATCGCACCCGCCAGCAGCGCGAGCCCGAAGGCCCCCGCCCAGGCCGCGCGCTCGATCGCATCGACGCGCGCGAACGCCTCGTCGCGCGGATACATGGCGCCCATGATCCAGTCCGCCTGTCGCAGGCGCCTGAACGCATAGAGGCCGTGCACGCCTTCCCGATTGACGCCTTCGGTCGCGCCCTCGAAGCCCGCGATGGCGCGCTCTATCTCGGGATTGCGCGCTGTGTTCGGGCTGGCTGCTTCGAGCACGCGCTCTTCGCGGGGATGGTCCACGACGATGCCGTTCGTCGTGGTGATGAACAGGTACCCGGTCTCGCCGAACCTGACGCCCGCAAGCTCGCCCAGGATGTTGCGCTCCTTCAGGTTGATGGAGCCCGAGATCACGAACTGCACCCGCCCTTCGCTGTCCAGCACCGGTTCGGTGATGGCGACCTGCGCCAGGCCGTTCAGCCGGTTGCGGTAGGGCTCCGAGATCACGCCCGCCTTGGAAGCCACCGTGTCCTGAAAATACGCCCGGTCCTTGACGTTGATCCGACGGACCTGGCCGGCGTTGTTGAGGTTTGCGACCAGGTTGCCGTCCATGTCGATGAAGGCCACGTTGTCGAACGCCTCGCGCAGCGACTTGTGCTGCTCCAGAAAAGCCTGCAGCGGCGCCGCGTCCGCCAGCGTGAGCGCCTCCGCGCTGTCGCCGAAAGTCTTCAGCAGCGTGCGCCGGCTGATGAACTTCTGGTCAACCGCATCCGCCAGGGCCGAAACGCGCGCGAACTCCTCCTGGGCAATCGATTCCCGCATGCTGGTCTTGACGAACTGCAGCGCGACCGTGGCAACGGCGAACGTGGCTGCCAGCACCACTGCAGCCACGCCGAGGCTCATGCGCGTATTCAGACCGATGCGGAATTTTCTGGAACCTGATGGATTCATTGACCTTCATAGTGCATCGCAACCAAGGAACGGGTGCAGGCCCGCAAGTTAGGCGTTCCGGGAGAGAAGCGCAAGTAGCCATTCACCTGATCGGGCATAGGGCGCGGGTGCCTTCAGGTCGGCGTTCCTCTCGTCTCGATCACGCTTGCCGCGCTGTCGACGAACCCCCGTATCAACCGCTGCCGGGGCGACGCCCGCAGCCACAGCACGCCGAAGCGCCGTGGCTCCGAGGGCAGCGGCAACGGGGTCTTCACGATGCGTTGGCCATCGAGCAGCGGCGATGCGATGTCGGGCACCAGCGAAACGCCCAGCCCGCGGTCGACCATCATCGCGATCGCCAGCAGCGAGCTGAGCTCGAAGCGCTCCTGCGGCACGATGCCCGCGGCGCGCAGGTACCGGTCGGCCTGCTTGCCGCCGCCGAGTGCGCGGTCATAGCGGATGAACGGCGAGGTTCGCAGCAGTTCGTGCGGGTCGCGCTTCGCAAGGCGGCTGGGCGCGAGCAGCACCAGCGGCTCCTCCCGCAGCAACGACCAGTCGAAAGTCTTGGTGAGCGCATAGGGCGGATACAGGCACACGGCCGCATCGAGCTCGCCCTGCTGCACCGCCTTGTGGAGCGTGGCCGTCGTGCCCGATTGCAGGAACACCTTCACACCTGGATGCGTCTTCACGAAGCGCGCGAGGATGTCCGGCAGCAGGCTGTGAATGGCCGTGTTGATGGTGCCGATGAGCAGCTCGCCGCCGGCCGCATCGCTGTTCAGCAGCGTCTTGATGTCGCCCACCTCGCGCAGCAGGTTGCGCGCGCGCTGAACCAGCAGGTGCCCGGCTTCGGTCGGCTGCACCGTGCGGCCCGCGCGCGCCAGCAGCGGCGCGTTGAGCTCGCGCTCCAGCGTGCGTATTTGCTGTGCCACGGCCGCGGGGGTCAGGTCGAGCCGACGTGCGGCCTCCGACATCGAGCCCGACTCGACCACCAGGAGAAAGCTATGCAGGTAGGCGGTTTCCATGAAGATAGATTTTCTATGAACTGATCATAGAAACCATGTGTTTTTCTTTTCTCATGCGCTGCGCACACTGCGGCGCATGAGAAGCAAACTGTTCGTTCCCGGCACGCGCCCTGAGTTGTTCGCCAAGGCGCTGAGTGGTGCGGCCGATGGCGTGTGTTTCGACCTGGAGGATGCGGTGTCCGAGCCGCGCAAGGGCGAGGCGCGCGATGCCTTGCGGCAACTGCTGCAAGGCGATGACGTGGCCGCATCGGGCAAGACCGTGATCGTGCGCGTCAACGCGATGGACACGCCGCATTTCGCGGACGACATCGCGGCGGTGGCGCAGCCTGGCGTTCACCTCATCAACATTCCCAAGCCCGAGAGCCCGGCGCATGTGCGCGCCGCGGTCGAGGTGATCGAGCGCGCGGAGCAGGTGAATGGCGTGCGCGCGCCCATCGGCCTGCTGCTGAACATCGAAGCACCTTCGGCGTTGCGCACTGCAGCGCAGCTTGCGTTGGCGCATCCGCGCGTGGCGGGGCTGCAGTTGGGGCTCGGCGATCTGTTCGAGCCGCTGGGCATCGCACGTCGCGAGCCGGCTGCGATCCAGCAGGCGATGTTCGCGATGCGCATCGCCGCGGGCGAGGCAGGTGTCTATGCCTACGACGGCGCGTTCGCGGACATCCGCGATGCCGAAGGGTTTCGCGCCGAGGCCATGCTGTCGCGCAACCTTGGCTTCCTCGGCAAGACCTGCATCCATCCGAGCCAGATCGCTATCGTCAACGAGGTGTTCCGGCCTACCGACGAAGAAATCGCCCACGCCTGCAAGGTGGTCGAGGCAGCCCGCGACGCCGATGCCAAGGGCGTGGGTGCCTACGTGGTCGACGGAAAAATGATCGACATCCCTTTCGTGATTCGCGCACGCGCCATCGTCGCGAGCGCGCGCAGCCTGGGCCTGCTGCCGGGTTGAGCTTTCGCTTTTCTTAAAAAAATCAGGAGACAAGACAGATGAAGATTTCCCCGTTGTTTCGCTTGCGCACGCTCGCTGTTGTTGCTGCTGCTGCTGCTGCCGCTGGCGGCTGCCTTTTGAGTGTTGGCGCGTTTGCACAGGCCGCATATCCGAGCAGGACCATCACCATCGTCGTGCCCTATCCGGCGGGCGGCTCCAACGACACCTTCGCGCGCCAGGTCGCCAAGGAATTGGGCGATGAACTCAGGCAGCCGGTGATCATCGACAACCGCCCCGGCGCGAGCGGCAACACCGGCACGGGACAGGTTTCGAAGGCCGCGCCCGATGGCTACACGCTGGTGGCGGTGTCGTCGAGCATGACGACCAATGCGGCCGTGCAGTCGAAGCTGCCGTTCGATCCGGTCAAGGGCCTCGCGCCCATCGCGATGTTCGCCAAGGGGCCGTTCATCGTGGCGGTGAACAACGAGTTCCCGGCGAAGACGCCGGCCGAGCTCATCGCCGCCATCAAGGCCAAGCCGGGCCAGTACAACTACGCCTCGTCGGGTGCGGGCAGCGTCAATCAGTTCGGCACCGAGCTGCTCAAGGCGAAGGTGGGCGACCTGCAGATCGCGCACATTCCCTACAAGGGCATGGGGCCGGCCGTGACCGACCTTGTCGGCAACCAGACGCAACTGCTGATTTCGAGCGGGCCCTCGCTGCTGCCGATGGTGCGCGCCGGCAAGCTGCGCGCGGTGGGCATCACGAGCCTGAAGCCGAGCCCGATCGCGCCCGACCTCACGCCGGTGTCCACGGCAGTCCCGGGCTATGAATTCGAACTCTGGTGGGGCCTGCTCGCACCGGCGGGCACGCCGCCCGACGTGGTCGCCAAGCTCAACGGCGCCGTGAACAAGATCATCACCAAGCCCGAGATTGCGGCCAACTTCCTGCGCGAAGGCGCCATCGCCACGCCGCTCTCGCCGGCGCAGTTCGGCACGGTCATCGCAGATGACGTCGAGCGCTGGAAGAAGCTCGCGAAGCAGCAGAACATCACCGCCGACTGACGTCTGACCACCGAGGAAAGAAAGATTCATTCATGAGCTTCGACGCCGACAAAGACGACACACGCCTGCCCATGCGCACCGGCCCCGCGGGGCCGTTGAGCGGCCTGCGCGTGCTCGACCTGAGCGCCTACATCGCGGGCCCGTACGGCTGTTCGCTGCTGGCCGACCAGGGCGCCGAGGTCATCAAGATCGAGCCGCCCACGGGCGACAACCTGCGCAAGTACCCCTCGACGCTCGAGGCCGAGAGCCGCGCCTTCATCGGCGTGAACCGCAGCAAGCTCGGCGTGGTGCTCGATCTGAAGAATGCGGAAGACCTTGCCGCGTTGATGGCGCTGGTGCGCACGGCCGACGTGCTGGTGCACAACTTTCGGCCCAGCGTGCCGCCGCGCCTGGGCATTGCGTACGACCAGCTGAAATCCGTGAACCCACGCCTCATCTACTGCAGCCTCACAGGCTATGGCGAGACGGGGCCCCTGCGCGAGAAGGCCGGCTACGACCAGGTGCTGCAGAGCATGACCGGCATGTGCGCGCTGCAGGGCAAGCGCGGCGAGCCACCCGAGATCATCTACGGCTCGGTGGTCGATTACTACGCGGCCGCGCTGGTGGCCGCGGGCGTCGCCTCGGCGCTGTACGAACGCGAGAAGAGCGGGGAGGGCCAGTTCGTCGGCGTGTCGCTGCTGCGTTCGGCGCTCACGATGCAATCGGCGCGCATGGTGTGGGCCGAGGGCGAGCCCAAGGACGTGGGGCGCGACATGCGCTCGGGCGGCATCACCGGCCTGCATCCGACGCGGGAAGGCCATCTCTACATCTCGGCCAACACGCCGCACTTCTGGCAGGCGCTGTGCGCCAAGGTGGGGCTGCCGGAACTCGCGACCGACGAGCGCTACGACTCGGTGCGAAAACGCGCACTGCACTTTGCGGAGATCGTTCCGCGCCTGCGCGAGGCGCTGGCTGCACGCACCGCGCTCGAATGGGAAGCGCTGTTCGGCGAGGAAGTGCCTTGCGCGGCCGCCCGTACGGTCGAGGACATGTTCGACAACGAGCAGGTGCTGGCCGAGGACATGGTGGCGAACTTCGCGCATCCCACGCTCGGCTCGTACCGCGGATTCACGCGCGCCGTGAATTTCGGGCGCACGCCCGGCCCCGAGCCCTTTGCGGCACCGACGCTGGGGCAGCACACGGACAAGGTGCTGAAGACCGCGAACGCAGCGGACTGAAAACGCGCATGGACTTCAGCTACCCCAACAGCAGCGGAACGCGCCGGCCCGTCAGCATGGCGCCTGAGGGCGCGTGCGATGCGCATATGCACGTCTACGACCGCCGCTTCGCGCTGCATGGCTCGCCGGACGCGATGGTCGATAGGGCCACTGCCGACGACTACCGCCTGCTGCAGCAACGCATCGGCACGCAGCGCACGGTCGTCGTGCAGCCGCGCGTGCACGGCACCGACAACAGCGTGACGCTGGACGCCATTCGCGCGCTCGGCCCCGAAAACACGCGCGGCATCGCAGTAGTCCACCCCGACGTGAGCGATGCCGAGCTTGAGCGCCTGCATACCGGCGGCATTCGCGGCATCCGCTTCACGCTCTACACGCCGGCCAATGCGGCCACCGATTTCTCGATGGTCGAGCCGCTCGCGCAGCGGGTGCATGCGCTCGGCTGGCATGTGCAACTGCACTGGAGCGCCGACCAGATCGTGGCGCACGCGGATCTGCTCGCGCGCTTGCCGTGCACGATCGTCTTCGACCATCTTTCGCGCCTGCCGCTGCCCGATGCGCTCTCGCATCCCGCGTTCGATGTGGTCAGCCGGTTGCGCGACAACGGCCGCACATGGATCAAGCTGTCCGGCCCCTACCTCGACTCGAACACGGGCGCCGCAGGTGGCTACGCCGACACGACGACCATCGCACAAGCCTGGGTTCGCCACGCCCCCGAGCGCGTGGTGTGGGGCAGCGACTGGCCGCATCCGACCGAGCGCGTTGACAAGCCCGACGACGCGGTGCTGTTCGACCTGCTGAGCCAGTGGGTGCCCGACGCGGCCACGCGCCATCGCGTGCTCGTCGACAACCCGGCGCTGCTCTACGACTTTCCCGAAACGACGACAAAGACCGAGACATCCGAATGACGAAGAGACGCCTCCTGAAATCGATTGCCGCGCTGGCCGCGTGCGCCCCATTGCTCGGCTGGGCCGCGTGGCCCGACAAGCCCATCCGCATGGTTGTGCCCTACGCCGCGGGCGGCGGCGCCGACAACACCGCACGCGTCGTCGCGCAGCAGCTGAGCGTTGCGCTCGGCCAGCAGATCGTCATCGACAACAAGCCCGGCGCGGGCGGCGTGATCGGCGAGGACAACGTGGCCAAGGCGCCCGCCGACGGCTACACCGTGCTCTACGACGCCTCGGCGTTCTCGGTGAACCCGTCGCTGCGCAAGCTGCCGTTCGACGCGGCGAAGGATTTCATTCCCGTCTCGCTGGTGGCCACCGCGCCGCAGATCCTCGTCGTGCCCGCCACCGCACCGTACAGGACGGTGGCCGAGTTCCTCGACTTCGCGCGCAAGAACCCCGGCAAGCTGAGCTTCGCCTCGGCGGGCGGCGGCACCGGCTCGCACCTGGCGGGCGAGGCGCTGAACGAGCAGGGCAAGGTCAACCTGATGCATGTGCCCTACAAAGGCGGCGCACCGGCACTGACCGACGTGATGGGCGAGCAGGTGTCGGCGTACTTCGGCAACGTGGCCTCGACGCTGGGCTACGTCAAGTCGGGCAAGCTGCGCGCGCTGGCGGTGAGCTCCGCCAAGCGCGTGAACGGGCTGCCCGACACACCCACGCTCGCCGAGTCGGGCCTGCCGGGCTACAACGTGGTCGAGTGGAACGGCGTGTTCCTGCCCAAGGGCACGCCGGTCGATGTCGTGCAGCGGCTGGGCAAGGCGGTGCAGGCGGCGGTGAACGATCCCACCGTGAAGCAGAAGCTGCTGCAGTTCGGCCTGGAGCCTGCGGGTACCACGCCCGAGGCGTTCGCGAAGTTCGTCCAGGACGAGACGGGGCGGGTGAGCGCGTTGGTGAAGGCGCGCAACATCCGCGTCGATTGAGCGCGGCCATGGGGCCGGCGCAACGGATCAGGCCGAAGAGGCGTCCCAGCGCTTCTTGAAGGCGGCGAATACCGCAGGCGGATTCAGCTGCTCGGCCGACCGGTCCTCCAACGCTTCGGCTTCGTCGGAATCCGAGATGCTGCAGAACAGGGTCGGCGCCTGCCTGTCGGCCCCCGTGCCGAAGAAACCTTCCTGGTCCAGATCGGCCAGCGCCTGGACCATCGTGTCGTGCAGTCGCGAGCGGAAGGCACCGAAGGCACGGTCGTCGTCCAGCGTCAATAGATGGGTACTCAGACGCTTGCACGGTGCGTCGAACCGCTCCGCGTGCACGGCTTCGTAGGCCCACTCCGCAGTGCCCCAGCGGGCGTACGCGACATCGGCGGGGTCGGTGAACTCGCCGTCCAGCAGGATGCGTTGAAAAGCCTCCTCGCTGTTGGCGCTAGGACACACCGTCATCGCGCCGTCGTCGGTGTACAGCGCCATGGCATAGAACTGCTCGCCAGGATGCTGTGCACGCAGCGCGCCGAAGGCCGAGCGTGCCGCTTCGCGGATCTGAACGCGCAGCGTGTCGAAATCGAAGGAGTTCATGCGGGTCGAGGGTGCTGTATTGCTTGCGGGCGATGATGCTACGCGGGCGTCGATGCATGCACCACTACTATTCGACCCGGCGCGGCCACCCGCAATGAACAGTCCGTATGGAGAAGCCATGAAGATCGACGCATTCGACGAAAGCCTGGGCCACCGCAACATCCTGCCCTACGACGCTGCGTACGCCGATGTGTTCGCGCAAGTCCGGCGCTACGTTCAGGAGCGCCTCGAGGGCGTGGAACTCGTTCACATCGGCAGCACCGCCATTCGTGGCTTGCGGGGCAAGTCGATGGTGGATGCCGTCGCCATCACGCAGAGGGAGGATTTGCGCGGCGAACAACAGGCGTTCGAAACGCTCGGGTTCCATCGCCGTGCCGTATGGGTCGATAAGGATGAGAAGCCGTATGTCTGCGCAAGCGTCGCGCACGACGGGCGCAGGTTCAACATCAACATCCACATCTGCCACCGCGGCGATCCGGTGCACAAGGACTCGCTGGCCTTCATGGACATCCTCGACCGGCGCCCGGACCTGCGCAGGAAGTACGAGGAGGCCAAGGACCGCGCCCACACCATCGACCCCGTCAATCCCGAGGTCTACAACCGGGAGAAAGCGGCGGTGATCCAGGAGATCCACGCGCAGATCGAGCTGGATGAACAACGACAACGAGGAGTGCCATGACCCTTTCGACGAAGAACCTGAAGCCGCTCCCGGACATCCTGGAACTGAAGCGGCTGACGCAATCGCTCGCCATGCTCGACGCCATCCTGTCGCCGGAGTGGGAGTACCGCTACTACTCGTTCAACCAGGCGTGGTCGGATGGCGGGATGATGGCTTCGATGCGCAATGGCTCGGGGGACCACTGGTTCGCCATCTTCTGCGCGGCGGGTGCCGCCCTCCATGGCCTTGCGCACGAGGCGCCGATGTTCAGGCCGGGGAATCCGCAGCCCGCGATCTTCGACGGCCTGCCTTCGGCGTTCCACGCGAACCTCTTGCACGAACCCGCATTCGCCACCCACGACAGCACGTTCTGCATCTGGCGCCTGAGCGACGACGAGCACTGGTCCTGCGGAACCGTCGAACTTCCAGCGGGTGAAGACCCCGATGGATCGGCCGAGGTTCTGGGCATTCTTGCGGGTCGCCCCGAGCAATACATGGCGTTCGCCGGCGAGTACTACGAGCGCGATGTCGATGTGCGCGACGTCGCCGCGATCTACCGCCACGAACCGCTCAGCGTGGAACTCGTCCGGCGGCTCAACCCCGATATCGATCTGGCATCGCTCGCCGATGACATTGCGGAGATCGGCTATCCCCGGTGAACGAATGGCACCAGACTGACGGCTATACGTTTGCGGTGATGGCGCGGGCCGTGCCTGCCCTTATGCTGTACAGGATCACAACGCAGATTCCCACGCAATGACCGACTTCCGCCCCGCCTACGACCCGCGCTTCGACAACATCCCCGCCGACCGACTCCCCGAACTGCTGCGCGCCATGCCCAAGGCCGAGCTGCACATGCACATCGAAGGCTCGCTCGAACCCGAGCTGATCTTCGCGCTCGCGCAGCGCAACGGCGTGGCCATTCCGTATGCCAGCGTCGAAGACCTGCGCAAGGCCTACGCCTTCACCAACCTGCAGAGCTTTCTGGACATCTACTACGCCGGCGCGAGCGTGTTGCTGAAGGAGCAGGACTTCTACGACATGGCCTGGGCTTATCTGGAGCGCGCCGCGGCCGACAACGTGGTGCACACCGAGATGTTTTTCGACCCGCAGACGCACACCGCGCGCGGCGTGTCGATGGAAACGGTGGTCAACGGCCTGCACCGCGCGTGCGTCGATGCGGGGCCCAAGCTGGGTGTGAGCGCGTCGCTCATCCTCTGCTTCCTGCGCCACCTGAGCGAAGAGGAAGCCTTCGAAACGCTGGAGCAGGCGCTGCCGTTCCGCGACAAATTCATTGGCGTGGGCCTCGATTCGAGCGAGGTCGGCCATCCGCCCGAGAAGTTCGCGCGCGTGTTCGCACGCTGCCACGAGCTGGGCCTGCGCCTCGTCGCGCATGCGGGCGAAGAAGGCCCGCCCGAGTACGTGTGGAGCGCGCTCGATGTGCTGAAGGTCGAGCGCGTCGACCACGGCGTGCAGAGCGCCAAAGACCCGGCGCTGATGAAGCGACTCGCGCAGGACCGCATTCCGCTCACCGTGTGCCCGCTGTCGAACCTCAAGCTCTGCGTGTTCCCCGACCTGTCGAAGCACAACCTCGGCGCGCTGCTCGATGCGGGGCTGGTCGCCACGGTCAACTCCGACGACCCCGCCTACTTCGGCGGCTACATGAACCAGAACTTCACGCAGACCTTCGAAGCCACCGGGCTCAAGGTGCAGCATGCCTGGCAGCTCGCGGCCAACAGCTTCGAGGGCAGCTTCATCGACGTGGCCGCCAAGCGCGCCTACGTGGACCGGCTCAACGCGGTCTTCGCGAGCTTCTGATCGGCTACGGCGGGCCGCGGCACCAGCAGCGGCATCGCCACCAGCGCACAGGCGCTGGCCGCAAGCCACACCATCGGCCAGCCCTGCAGCGCGAGCAGGTGCGGAATCGAGAAGGGCGTGACGAAGCACACCAGGAACACGCTGGTGTTCGCCATGCCCAGTGCGGTGCCGGCACGCGCCGCGCCGGCCAGCGTGGCGAGTTCGGTGTAGGCCACGCCGTGCCAGGCCGACACGCACACGCCGCTCACCCCCAACAGAACGACCAGCGCAATGCGCAGCGCCAGTGAATCGGCGGTGTGCGTGCCCGCAGCCATCACCATCACTGCGAGCGCGGCGAAGAGCAGCACGCTGAGCGCGCTGCAGGCGCGCAGGTAGGCGGGGCGGTTGCGGCGGCGATCGGTCCAGCGGCCGCTCCACACACGCATCACCATCGCGCCGACCTGCGTGAAGACCATCGTGGCCGTGATGGTCGCCAGGCCCGCGTGGCCGAAGTCGTGCAGGAACACCGTGCCGAAGGACAGCACCGCGAACTGCGGCGCGCAGAGGATGCCGATGCCCAGCACGATGCGCCAGACGCGGGCGTCGCGCAGCGGGCCGGACTTCGGAGCTTCGGCCGATGTTGTCGATGTGCGTGGCGCATCGCGTGCGATCGGTGGCTCGTGCACCCAGGCCCAACTCATCAACGCACTCAGCGCGCACAGCAACGCCAGCAGGCCGTAGAGCGCAGCGAAGCCGAAGTGCAGGGCAACGAATGGCAGCACCAGTGCACCGATGCCGCCGCCCAAGGGCACGGCGGTCTGCCGGATGCTCATCGCGAGCCCGCGTTCGCCGGCATCGAACCACGTCATCACCGCGCGGCCGCTCGCGCCGTTGACGCTGCCACCCAGCAGGCCGACCAGCAGCAGGCCCGCGGCGAGCCATCCGAGACCGGGGATGTGCTGCGCGCTCGGCGCGGCCCAGAGCGCCATTGCCACGAGCGCGATCGCGGTGCTGCCGAGCCCGGTCAGCAGCACTGGCCGATCACCCCAGCGGTCGGTCAGGAGGCCCCACGGCAGTTCGCTCACCGCGATGCCCAGACCCATGAGTCCGAGCACGAGGCCGAGCGTCGCGTTGTCCAACTGGTAGCCGGTGCGCATCAGCACCGCGGTCATCGGGATGCCGCTGAAAGCCACGGAGAACGCAGCGTTGGCGGCCACGCCCGCGGCCAGCACCTTCCAGCGGTGGCGGGTCGAATACGAAGGGGAAAGAGGCGGGTGGGTCATGGTGCGGCGAAGTTTCCGCCGTTGCCAAGGTTTTGAAAATCAGAAAATAATGAGTGAACCGTCCCGAAAATCAGGACGATTGAAAAAGGGTGAGTCCATGTCCCAGGTGATGTTCGATCTCGATGTGCTGCGCAGTTTTTCCACCGGCATCGCGCTCGGCAGCTATGCCCGCGCGGCCGACCGGCTGGGGCGCTCCACCTCCGCGGTGAGCGCGCAATTGAAGAAGCTGGAGGCGCAGGCCGGCACCGTGCTGTTCCGCAAGGCGGGCCGTGGCCTGGAGCTCACCGATGCTGGCGAAACCTTGCTGGCCTACGCCCACCGCATGCTCGAACTCAACGAAGAAGCGAGCGCCGCCATGCGCGGCGCCGACCTGGAGGGCTGGGTGCGCCTGGGCCTGCAGGAAGATTTCGGCGAGACGCTGTTGCCCGCGGTGCTAGGGCGCTTTGCGCGCGCGCATCCCAAGGTGCGCATCGAGGCCTGCGTGGCGCGCAGCGCCGAGCTGCGCGAGCGCCTCGAACTCGGAAAGCTCGATCTCGCGCTGGCATGGGATGCGGGCGACCAACCGCCGTCGCTGCACGCCGAACGGGTGGCGCGCCTGCCGCTGCAATGGATCGGCCCCGCGTCCGGCGACGTGCTCGATGCGCCCTGGTGGAAGGAGCGCGAGCGCCGCGATGGCGCGGGTCGCGGCGCGCGCAGGTCGAAGGAGCCGCTGCCGCTGGTGCTGCTCGATGCGCCGTGCCCGCTGCGCGACATCGTCACCCAGACGCTCGATCGCGCCGGCGTGCCGTGGCGCCATGCGTTCACCAGCGCCAGCCTGGCGGCCTTGTGGGCGGCGAGCTCGGCGGGCCTCGGCCTCACGGTGCGCACGCCTTTCGGGCTGCCTTCGCATGTGCGCGCCATCGACCGCGCGGCGATCGGCCTGCCGGCGCTGCCGCAGATGTCGATGGCGCTCTATCGCGCGCAGGCCAATGCCGAGGCGCCGGTCGGTCGGCTCGCCACGCTGCTGCTGGAGGCCGTGCGCCAGCACGTGCAGGTGGCCCCTGTGCAAATGCACTGAGCACAATCCCTCGTATCGCTGCCGCGCCGATCCATGAGAATCCGCCGCTGGAGACAAAACACAAAAGCAACACGGCATGGTCACGCAGCAGCAGCAAAACTTCCTGCACCTTTGGGATGACAGGTTCCTCTACATCACGCCGGCAATCCAGTCGGGGCTGACGGCCCGCTCGTCGGCCACGCTGCTGGCCTCGGTGAGCGGCCATCCGTTCACGCTCGAGGCGGTCGATGGCACGCGCGTGCGCTGCACCGCCGCGCTGGTGGCACCGCATGTGTCGCGCCGGCTCGATGTCGACGGCTGTGGGCTGCTGTCGCTCAACCTCGACCCGGCCTCCACCGCCTACCGCATGCTTGCGCGGTGCATGGGCGGCCACGGCATCCAGCCCATCGATGCGCGCTGCTTCGGCAAGTTGCGCGATGACTTCGATCCCGCACAGCGCGGCATGCTCAGCGACCGCACGTTGCAATCGCTCAGCGCGAAGCTGGTCGAGGCGATCACCGAATACCCGGAGCTTGCAGCGCCGATCGACCGGCGCATCGAGCGCGTGCTGCACTCCATCCGCGCGCACGCGGGGCAGATTTCGCTGAAGGAACTCTCGGCCGTGGCTTGCCTTTCGCCCGACAGGCTCACGCATCTCTTCGCCGAGCAGGTGGGCGTATCGGTCAAGCGCTATGCGCTGTGGACCAAGGTGCGGCGCACGGTGCAGCAGTTCACCAGCCACCGGCCGCTCACCGATGTGGCGCTGGTCAGCGGCTTCACCGATGCGGCCCACATGAGCCGAACCTTCCAGCGCTACTTCGGCTTGCCGCCGTCCTTTCTGGCGAGCAAGGTGCATGTGACGGCGGACGAGCAGGCCTCGCACGCGTGGGGCGACGCGACGGTGCACTGAGACCAAGGCCGACGCGGCCCGCCGGCGCGGTCGTCAGCGAGTACCGGATGCAGCCGTCGATGCCGCGCGCTGCGCGAGCCAGTTCCACCCGGCGCCTGCGGCCATGAGCACGCAGGTGCCGAGGAACACGGCCCGCATGCCGATGTGCCCGCCCACGAAGCCGCCGAGCAGCGGGCCCGCGACCTGTCCCGTGTACTGGGCCGAGGTCGAGTACCCGAGCATGTTGCCGGCCACGCGCTCGGGCACGTTGTGGCGGATCACGCTCGCGATGCAGGGCAGGAGCCCGCCGAGCGAGAGCCCCATCAGGAAGCGCAGTACCACCAGCTGCCAGCCCGAGGTGACGAAGGCCTGCGGAATCAGCAACAGCGCCGACACGGCAAGGCATACGACGATCACGTTCCAGTGCCCCACGCGGTCGGCCAGCTTGCCCAGGCGCGAGGCCGAGAGGATGCTGCCGAGCGCGGCGGCGGACATCACGAGGCCGGCCATCATCGTCACGCGATTCGGGTCCTCGACCAGCGTGGCGACGTAGACGGTGATGATCGGCTCGATCGACATGTTGGCCAGCATCAGCAGCATGCCGGTGAAGAGCATCGCGATGAGCGGGCGCTTGTCGGGAATGGCGGCCCAGCCGGTGTCGGGGGCGTCGCCGTGCTTCGAGGCCGACGGTGCCTTCTTCTCTTCGCGGATCATGAAGGCGGTGGCGAGAAAGGCCACGAAGATCATCGCGCCCGCCGCGAAGAAGGTCGCGCGGATGCCGATGAGCGGCGGCAGCGCGCCACCGATCAGCGGCCCCACAAGGTTGCCGGCCATGATGGCCGAGGACATGGTGCCGAGCGCCCAGCCGGTGCGGTCCTTCGGCGTCTGCGTGGCGACCAGCACCATCGAGCCCGAGGCGTAGCCGCCCAGCAGGCCCGCGAGCAAACGCAGGCCGACCAGTTGCCACACGTTGCCCGCCATGCCGATGAGCGCCATCGCCACCGCCATGCCAAGGCTCGCGCGGATCAGCATCGGCTTGCGGCCATAGCGGTCGGCCAGTCGTCCCCAGAGCGGCGCCACCAGCGCGGCGCTGAAGAAGGTGGCGCCGTAGGCCACGCCGGACCACTGCACGATGGCCGCATGGTCCTTCACGCCCAGTTGCTCGACGTAGAGCGGCAGGAAAGGCAGCAGCAGCGTCATCGCCACGATGGTGGTGAAGGAGCCGAACATGCAGACGGCGAGGTTGCGCTGCCAATGCGCGTGCGCAGCGACGCTGCTGGCGGAAATTGTCGGGTTCGTCATGGGGCGAACCATTGTCCCGCCGTGCAGCCGGGCCCGCGCCTGCCGATTCGCGGCGGCACCCATCGCGGCGCTGCATGGGGGCGCATGGCCCGTCGATTGACGCCGTGCGGGATGTCGCGTACCTTGTGGCTGGAATAAGTTGAAAACCTCCTTTCAGGACATCATGCACAAGCGCATCGCGGTCGTCGTCTTCCCCGGCTTCCAGATCCTCGACCTGGCCGCCGTCGCCGCCTTCGAACTGGCCAACAAGCACGCGGGCCAGCCGGTCTACAAGGTCGAGCTGCTGTCGGAAACCGGCGGCGTCATTCCCAGTTCGTCGGGCATCGGCGTCGAGACGAAGCGGTTGACCGCATCGAAGTTCGACACGCTGGTGATGACCGGCGCGCTCACCATCGAGCCGACCTCCGAAGGGCTTTGCAGGATGCTGCGCGCAGGCCAGCGCAACGCGCGCCGCATGGCCAGCATCTGCACCGGCGCATTCGGTCTTGCGGACGCGGGGCTGCTGGACGGCCGGCGCGTGACCACGCACTGGGCCTTCGCGCAGGAACTGCAGAAGCGCCATCCGCTGGCCAAGGTGCAGCCGGACCGCATCTTCATCAACGACGGCTCGCTCTGGACATCGGCCGGCATGACCGCGGGCATCGACCTGATGCTCGCGCTGGTGGAGGAAGACCTGGGCGTGGAGGCCGCGCGCATGGTCGCGAAGAACCTTGTCGTCTACCACCGCAGGGCGGGCGGGCAGTCGCAATACTCGGCACTGCTCGAACTGGAGCCCAAGTCCGACCGCATCCAGCAGGCGCTGGTGCATGCGCGCGCCAACCTGCGCGATGCGCTCTCGGTCGAAGACCTTGCCGAGGTGGCGCACCTGAGCCCGCGCCAGTTCAGCCGCGCCTTCAAGTCGGAAACCGGCCAGTCGCCCGCGCAGGCCGTCGAGCACCTGCGCGTGGAAGCGGCGAAGGCGCTGATCGACGCGGGCGGGCTGGCGCTCAACGTGGTGGCCGATGAAACGGGATTCGGTGATCCGGAGCGCATGCGCCGCGCGTTCCTGCGCACGCTGGGTCAGCCGCCGCAGGCCGTTCGCCGCGTCGCGAGGCAAGTTGCGGATGTGGCGTAAAAGGTGGCTTATATGACATTTACGCCATCACGGTGAAGGAGGAAACTTCCTTTCGTGCCGCAACGACGCGGCTTCCAAAGGAACCTCCAATGACTGCAACACCCAAGGGCACAGCCCTCATCACCGGCGCTTCTTCAGGCATTGGCGCCGTCTACGCCGACCGGCTCGCCCGCCGCGGCTTCGACCTCGTGCTGGTCGCGCGCAACAACGATCGCCTGCAGGCGCTGGCCGCCAGGCTCACGGCCGAGACGGGGCGCAAGATCGAGACGATCGCCGCCGACCTCACGGACAAGAAAGACATCGCACGCGTCGAAGCCGCCATCCGCACGAATCGCGAGCTCACGCTGCTGGTGAATAACGCGGGCGTCGGCGCCACCGCGCCGCTGCTCGCCTCGGACATCGAGAAGATGGAAGAGATGATCGCGATCAACGTGAATGCGCTCACGCGCCTGACCTATGCGGCCGTGCCGGGCTTCGTGGCACGGGGTGCGGGCACGCTGGTGAACATCGCGTCCATCGTGGCGGTCTCGCCTGAAACGCTCAATGGCGTGTACGGCGGCAGCAAGGCTTTCGTGCTCGCGCTCAGCCAGTCGCTGCAGCATGAAGTGGGCGACAAGGGCGTGCGCGTGCAGGCCGTGCTGCCGGGCGCAACGGCCACCGAGTTCTGGGGCATTGCGGGCCTGCCGGTGCAGCACCTGCCGAGCGCGATCGTCATGACCGCGGAAGACCTGGTCGATGCCGCGCTCGCGGGGCTCGACCAGGGCGAGAAGGTCACGATCCCGTCGCTGCCGAGCCAGGACGAGTGGGACGCTTTCGATGCAGCGCGGCGCGCCATGTCGGGCAGGATTTCCAGTTCGGTGCCTGCCGCTCGCTATGGCGTGAAGGGCACGAGTGCGGAGGCAGCGGCCGTGGCCTGAAAACGCCCGCACTAAAATCCGCATCCCGCAGTTGGGCGTCCCGGCCGACTGCGGGTTTTTGCTTTTCCGGGGCCATGTAGAGGACCACCATGTACAAAAACCTCGCGGGCCGCGCCGTTCTGGCGTGGGTGACCGCCTGTTTTTTATCTCCCGCTTTTTCCCAACCGCAGGCTTCGAAAGAAGCGCTGAAGATCGGCTTTGTCTACGTCACGCCGGTCACCGATGCCGGCTGGGTGCGCCAGCATGAAGAGGGCCGCAAGGCCGTCGATGCGGCGCTCGGCGCCAAGGTGAAAACCACCTTTGTCGAGAACGTGGCGGAAGGCGCCGATGCCGAACGCGTGATCCGCGATCTTGCGCAGCAGGGCAACAAGCTGATCTTCACGCCCAGCTTCGGCTACATGGAGCCGACGCTCAAGGTCGCGCGCGATTTTCCGGATGTGAAGTTCGAGTCGATCACGGGCTATAAGCAAACGCCGAATGTGGCGACGGCCAATGCGCGCTACTACGAAGGCCGCTATCTCGCGGGCATAGCCGCCGGTCGCATGACGAAGACGAACGTCGCGGGCTATGTGGCGGGCTTTCCAATTCCCGAGGTGCTGCAGGGCATCAACGCGTTCACGCTCGGCATGCGCTCGGTGAACCCGAATGCGAAGGTCGTCGTGGTGTGGCTCAACGAGTGGTTCGATCCGCCGAAGGAGCGCGATGCGGCCATGGCGCTCTTCAACCAGAACGCCGACGTCATCGCCTTCCACACCGGCTCCACCGCCGTGATGGCCGCGGCGCAGGAGCGCGGCAAGATGGCCATCGCGTACCACTCCGACATGCGCAAGATCGCGCCCGACGCGCAGATCGTCGCGGTCACCCACCAGTGGGGCGGCTACTACACGCAGCGCGCGAAGGCCGTGCTCGATGGCACCTGGAGGAGCGGCAATCTCTGGGGCGGCGTGAAGGAAGGAATGATCCGCGTCGGCGACTTCGGCACCAAGGTGCCCAAGGCCGTGCAACAGGAAGTGCTGGCGCGGCAGCAGGACATCGCGGCCGGCAAGCTGCAGCCGTTTCGAGCGGTGACCGCCGATGTGCGCGACAACGAGGGCCGCGTCGTGATCGCCAAGGGCGCGCAACTGAACGACGAGCAGATCCTGAAGATGAACTGGCTGGTCGACGGTGTGCAGGGGCGCGTGACGCGTTAACCGAGTCGCTCGACCACGAAGTCGACGAAGGTCCGCAACTTGGCGCTCGGCCGCGCTTCGGGCAATCGCATGATGTGCACCTGCCGCGTCGGCAGCTGCCATTCGGGCAGCAGCTGAACCACCTGGCCCGACGCCAGGGCAGGGCCGAGCAACGCATCGGCCTGCACGATCACCCCCACGCCGGCCATCGCGGCTGCGAGCAGCGCTTGCCCGTTGTTGGTGGTGAGCGGACCGCGCACCGGCACATGCACCGTCTGGCCGTCGCGCGTGAAGCGCCATGAATGGTCCGGCCCCCAGGTGGCAAAGCCCAGCAGCGGAAAGGCTTCGAGGTCCGACGGGTGCTTCGGCTGGCCATGGCGCGCGACCCATGCGGGGCTCGCGACCGCGAACATGCGCGCCAGGGCGAGCGGCCGCGCGATAAGCCGCTCGTCGACCGCCGCACCCGAGCGGATGCCGCAGTCGAAGCCTTCTTCGGCCAGGTCGACCACGCGGTCGTTGAGCACCAGGTCCACCTTCACCTGCGGATAGGCGGCGATGTAGTCGCCGATCACCGGGGTGAGCCGGTGCGCGCCGTAGGCCACCGGCGCCGTGACGCGCAGCACGCCCTGCGGCATGGCGCGCAGCGATTCGGCCACGCCGTCGGCGGTGTGCACGCTCGCGAGCACGTCGCGGCAGCGCTCGAGGTAGGCCGTGCCGATTTCCGTGAGCGCGTGGCGCCGCGTGGTGCGTTCGAGCAGGCGCGCGCCCAGTTGCGCCTCGAGCGAGCGGATGTGCTTGCCGACCATCACGGCCGAGAGATCGAGCGCGTCGGCGGCCGCGGCGAAGCTGCCCGCGTCCACCGTCGCGACGAAGACTTCCATGGCGCGCAGCTTGTCCATATTGAGAACCCAGAGTTTCGAATTGCCGAACCGAATGGCAATTTATCAAACTATCCATTCGCAAAACAATGGGCGCTTCTTGATTCATTCAGCGAGGTTTGTCATGAAGATTCTTGTTGTGGGCGCGACGGGTGCCATAGGCAGTGCGGTGGTCCAAGTGCTGGCCGAACGCGGCCACGAGGTATTGCGCGCAGGGCGCACGCGGGGCGACCTGCAGGTCGACATCACGAGCGATGCGAGCGTCGAGGCGCTGTATGCGGCGGTGGGGCGCGTGGATGCAATCGTCTCGGCGGCCGGTGGCATGTTCTTTGGGCCGCTTTCTGAAATGCGGCCGGCCGACTTCAACGTCGGTCTGCAGGACAAGCTGCTCGGCCAGGTGCGGCTCGCGCTGCTGGGCCAGCACGTTCTGGCCGATGGCGGCTCGATCACGCTGACCACGGGCGTCGCGGCCGAAGACCCGGTTCGCGGCGGGAGCAATGCGGCGGCGGTGAATGCCGGGGTCGAAGGTTTCGTGAAAGGCGCGGCAATCGAGCTGCCGCGCGGCCTTCGCATCAATGCGGTGAGCCCGACGCTGCTGACTGAATCGCTGGCCGCGTATGGCGCGCTCTTTCCGGGCGTCGAGACCGTGCCGGCCGCGCGCGTGGCCTTGGCCTATGTGCGCAGCATCGAAGGCCCGCTGACGGGGCGCGTGTTGCACGTATGGCAATGAGCAGGCGTGCACGGCTGGCCGGCGCGTTGCTCGCGCTCGCCGCGACGGCGGCCACCGCCGCACCGCCCGTCGTGCAGGCGCTGCCCGAGGACTGGTACCCGGAGAGCGTCGCCATCGGGCCGGACGGCGCGTTTTATGTCGGTAGCTGGCGCCAGGGCGCTGTTGCCAGGTTGAAGCCGGGCGTCGCGCCGAAGTTCGAGGTGCTGGTGAAGCCCGGTGCCAACGGCCTCGCGAACGGGCAGGGCGTGCTGGTCGATGCGAAACACCAGGCCCTGTGGGTCTGCTCGGGCAACAGCGGCTTCACCACCGTGCCGCAGACGCCGAGCGCGCTCAAGCGCTACGACCTCGCCACCGGCGCGCCGCGCGCCAGCTATGCGATGCCGGATGCGGGCTACTGCAACGACCTGGCGCAGGACGCGCACGGCAACATCTACGTGACCGACTCTTTTCATCCGCGCGTGCTGCGGCTCGCGCCGGGCGCGGCTGCGCTCACGGTCTGGAAAGAAGACCCGGCGCTTGCCGGCGAAGGGCCCTACAAGGGGCTGAACGGCATCGCCATCGACGGCGGGCGCGATGTCTATGTGAGCCTCGTGGCGGCGTCGTCGCATCTGCTGCGTATCGGGCTGAACGCGGACGGCGGGGCGGGCGAAGTCACGCGCATCGAGGCGCCGCGCGTGATGAAGAACGTCGACGCGATCCGCGCCTGGAAGCCCGGGCGGCTGGTGCTGTTCGAGAGCAACGCCTTCGGCGACGGACCGTACGGCGGCCAGGTCACGGTGGCGCGTGTCGATGGCACCATGCTCGGGCTGCAAACGGTGGTGGCAGGGCTCAACGATCCGTCGTCGGGCGCGGTGCTGGGCGACCGCGTCTATTTCATCGAGTCGAAATACGCGCTGTTGACCAAGCGCAAGGAAGGCGACGGGCCCGTGCCGCGTGGCGTGCCGTTCGACATCCAGTCGCACGTGTTGCCGCAAGACTGAGAGGCCGCCGGGGAGTGCATTCCGCATATAGCACTCATATGCGCATGGAAATTGCGACTGCGCAGGGCTGGATTACCCTCCGCAGCCACGATGAAAAAAGCCTACCGCGCCTCCCTCCTGCGATTCGACGACGCGGGCCTGCCCGTTTTCGATGAAGACGGCCTGCTGGTCGTCGCCCCCGACGCCGCCGGCCGCCAGCGGGTTGTCGATGCCGGCAGCCACGCCGCCGTGTCGCCGCGCCATCCCGATGCCGAGGTGACCCACCTGCCGGGCCGCATCCTCGCGCCGGGCTTCGTGGACATGCACATCCACTTCCCGCAGACGGACATCATCGGCGCGCCATCGCCGGGCCTCTTGCCCTGGCTCGAGAACTACACCTTCCCCGCCGAGAGCAAGTTCGTCGACCCGGCGCATTCGCGCGAAGTGGCCGATGTGTTCTTCGACGAGCTGTTGCGCAACGGCGTGACCACCTCGCTCACCTTCGCGACCTCGCACGTGGCCTCGGTCGATGCCTTCTTCGAGAGCGCGCAGCGCCGGGGCCTCCGCATGATCACCGGCAAGGTGCTGCAGGACCGCAACTCGCCCGACGGCGTGCGCGATGAAACCGAGCAGAGCCTCGTCGATACCGAGTCGCTGATCCGCAAGTGGCACAACGTCGACCGCCTGGGCTACGCCATCACGCCGCGCTTTGCGCCGACCAGCACCGACGCGCAGATGCGCGGCGCGGGCGAACTGGCCGCGAAGTACGGCGACACCTGGATCCAGTCGCATGTGGCCGAGAACCGCGACGAGGTGCAGTGGGCGCGGGAGCTCTACCCGAAGTCGCGCTCGTACCTCGACGTGTACGCCGGCTTCGGCCTGATGCGCGAGCGCGCCGTGTACGCGCACTGCATCTACATCGACGACGAAGACCGCCGCCTGATGCGCGAGACGAAAACGGCCGCAGCCGTGAGCCCGACGAGCAACCTCTTCCTGGGCAGCGGCTTCTTCGACTTCGGCGCGGCCGACCGCATCGAGTCGCCGTACGGCCTTGCGAGCGACGTGGGCGGCGGCACCAGCTTCAGCCCGTTCCACACCATGCTGGCCGCCTACTACGTGGGCCGCGAAGGCCAGACCAAGACCGGCCTGAGCATTCCGCCCTCGCGGCTGTGGTGGCACCACACTGGCGGCGCGGCGCGCTCGCTGGGGCTCGATGGCGTGGTCGGCAACCTGCAGCCGGGCTGCGAGGCCGACTTCCTGGTGCTCAATCCCGCTGCCACGCCGCTGCTGGCGCGCAAGACGAAGCTGGCGAACACGCTGGAAGAAGTGCTCTTCGCGATGATCGTGCTGGGAGACGACCGGCTCATCGAGCGCACGGTGATCTCGCAGGCGGGCTGACCTGTGCGGGGGAGGGCGCCGAGGGCGCCCATGCCACAATTCGGCCCCGATTCCCCCCGCAGCAGCAGCGAGCGCATATGAGCATCAAGAGCGACAAATGGATCCGGCGCATGGCCGAGCAAACTGGGATGATCGAGCCCTTCGAGCCCGGTCAGGTGCGCGAAGCCTCTGGCCACAAGATCATCAGCTACGGCACCTCGAGCTACGGCTACGACATCCGTTGCGCGCCTGAATTCAAGGTCTTCACCAACATCCACAGCACCGTGGTCGACCCGAAGAACTTCGACGAGAAGAGCTTCGTCGACATGCACGGCGACTATTGCATCATCCCGCCCAACAGCTTCGCGCTGGCGCGCACCGTCGAGTACTTCCGCATCCCGCGCAACGTGCTGACCATCTGCCTCGGCAAGAGCACATACGCGCGCTGCGGAATCATTGTCAACGTGACGCCGTTCGAGCCCGAATGGGAAGGCTACGTGACGCTGGAATTCAGCAACACCACGCCGCTGCCCGCCAAGATCTATGCGGGCGAAGGTTGCGCGCAGGTGCTGTTCTTCGAGAGCGACGAAGTCTGCGAGACCAGCTACAAGGACCGCGGCGGCAAGTACCAGGGCCAGCGCGGCGTCACTCTGCCGAAAACCTGACGAGGCGGCGAGCCGGGCACTGACGCCCGGTTACCCCGGGCGGCCTGGGGCCAAGTACCATCCAGCCACCATCCGGCAACAGTTGTGCACGCCGGGAAGGAGACTGCGATGAGATGGGAAGGCAACGAACAATCGGACAACGTCGAAGATCGCCGCGGTGAGGGCGGTGGTGGTGGAGGAGGCGGCTTCATCGGCGGCCGCAGCATCGGCATCGGCACCATCGCGGTTGCGTTGATCGCAGGCTGGGTCTTCGGCATCAATCCGCTCACCGTACTGAGCCTGCTCAGTGGCGGCGGCGGTCCGGCCCAGGTACAGCAGGCACCGCAGGGCCCCGCGCCCAGGCCGCCTTCGGGCGACCGCGAAGCGGCCTTCGTCTCGACCGTGCTCAAGAACACCGAAGTGGTGTGGACCGACATCTTCCGGCAGAACGGCGGCAACTACCAGGCGCCCCGGCTCGTGCTGTTCCGCGGCGCCACGCCCACGGCCTGCGGCACGGGGCAATCGGCGATGGGCCCGTTCTACTGCCCGGGCGACAAGAAGGTCTACATCGACCTCGGTTTCTACGACACGCTCAAGAACCAGCTCGGCGCACCTGGCGAATTTGCACAGGCCTACGTCATCGCGCACGAGGTCGGCCATCACGTGCAGGACGAACTGGGCATCACCGCCAAGGTCGACGGCATGCGCGGACGGCTGAGCCAGTCGCAGAACAACGCAGTGAGCGTGCGCGTCGAGCTGCAGGCCGACTGCTTCGCGGGCGTGTGGGCCCACCATTCGCAGGAGTCGAAGAAGTGGCTCGACCCGGGCGACATCGAGGCCGCCATGAATGCCGCGCAGAAGATCGGCGACGACGCATTGCAGCGCTCCGCGGGCCGCGCGGTGGTGCCGGACAGCTTCACCCACGGCTCCAGCGCACAGCGCCAGAAGTGGTTCGGCGCGGGTTATCAGAGCGGCGACATGAAGTCGTGCGACACCTTCAACGCGCGCAATCTTTGAGCTCCATGGGCCTGTGAGGCTCATGCTCGTTGGGTTGGGTGCTATTGAATAAATAGCAATACAGGCGGCGCGGACGTTGTCACGGCGCCGTCACTGCCGTTTTTTGCGGCAATGCGACAATAGCGGGCTCAATGACAAGCTCCTTCTCCAATCTTTCGCTGGCAGAACCGCTGGCCCGCGCCGTAGCCGAAATGGGCTACGAGACCATGACACCGATCCAGGAGCAGGCCATTCCGGTCGTGCTCTCGGGCCAGGATGTGATGGGCGCCGCGCAGACCGGCACCGGCAAGACGGCAGCGTTTTCGCTCCCTCTGCTCCAGCGCATGCTCAAGCACGAAAACGCCTCCACCTCGCCCGCACGGCATCCGGTGCGCGCGCTCGTGCTGCTGCCCACGCGTGAACTGGCCGACCAGGTCGCGCAACAGGTCAAGCTGTACGCCAAGTACACGAACCTGCGCAGTACGGTGGTGTTCGGCGGCATCGACATGAAGCCGCAGACGCTGGAGTTGAAGAAGGGCGTCGAAGTGCTGGTGGCCACGCCGGGTCGTCTGCTCGATCACATCGAAGCCAAGAACGCGGTGCTCAACCAGGTCGAGTACGTGGTGCTCGACGAAGCCGACCGCATGCTGGACATCGGCTTCCTGCCCGACCTGCAGCGCATCCTGAGCTACCTGCCCAAGCAGCGCACCACGCTCCTGTTCTCGGCCACGTTCTCGCCCGAAATCAAGCGCCTCGCCGGCAGCTACCTGCAGAACCCGGTCACCATCGAAGTGGCGCGGCCGAACGAAACGGCTTCCACCGTCGAGCAGCATTTCTACAGCGTCTCCGACGACGACAAGCGCCGTGCGCTCAAGCAGATCGTCACGCAGCGCGGCATCACGCAGGCTTTCGTGTTCGTCAACAGCAAGCTCGGCTGCGCGCGCCTCGCACGCTCGCTGGAGCGCGACGGTCTGCGTACCACCGCACTGCACGGCGACAAGAGCCAGGACGAACGCCTGAAGGCGCTCGCCTCGTTCAAGGCCGGCGAAGTCGACCTCCTGGTGTGCACCGACGTCGCGGCCCGCGGCCTCGACATCAAGGACGTGCCCGCCGTCTTCAACTTCGACATTCCGTTCAACGCCGAAGACTACGTGCACCGCATCGGCCGCACCGGTCGTGCCGGCGCCTCGGGCTTGGCCGTGAGCTTCGCCAGCGGCGGCAACGATGCGCGCCTGGTGGCCGACATCGAGAAGCTGATCAAGAAGAAGATCGAGCTCGAACCCGTCGAGTTCGAAGAAGACCGCCCGCGCGGTCGCATCAACGACGGACGTCGCCACTGGCGCGAAGAAGGCGAAGCCGGCGACGCACGCGACGTGCTCGACCAGCCGCGCGAACGCAGCAGCAGCGGCTTTGGTGCCGACGCTCCCCGGCGCAGCAGCGGCGGCGGCGGACGTCCGCACCGTGCGCCTTCGGCACCGCGCGATCCGTTCTTCGACAAGCCCTACGAGCCGGGCGCGGCCGATGCCACACCGGCATGGGAAGCCGCCGCCAAGGCAGCGCCTGCGCGCGGCATCTCGAGCAACATCAAGAGCAAGCGCAAGGTCGCGGCGCTGTTCAAGTCGGCCGAGCCGAGCTGATCCAACCAATGAACCGCGGCGTCATCCGCCACGGTTCATTCATTCGCGCTCACCGCCAGCCGCGGTGCCATCCGTACTGAGGGTGGTGCCAACCCCACCCATAGTGCGGGTGGTACGCCCACACGAAACCAACCCCTGGCGACACATACGTCGGCGCCACATAGGCCACGCCAGGAGGCGCCGAGTAGACGGGTTGGGCCGGCGCGACGACGCAACCGGTGAGTGCGGCCGCGAGCGCAGCGGCCGACAGCGCGAGAACAACAGGAAATCTCATGGCGAAGCTCCTAGGGACGAGTTGTTGTGGATGTGCACAACCAACGCCCTGCAGAGCCCATGGATGACGGCCTTTACGCCTGCGACACAGTGTCACCGGCGTGTTGTCATCCTTTCAAAACGCTTTCTCAGATCACCTGGAAATGATGCGTGCCGTCGCGCCCCAGTTGTGCGACCAGGCCGTACTCCCAATCGAGGTACGCCTGCATCGCTTCCGCGGGTGCATCGGTGCCTTCGTAGGGCCGGCGATAGCGATCGGTGCGTGCCGTCGCAAGGCGCGTCTCGCCGGTCTCCGCTTCGAGCCCGGCGGCGAACCATGCCGCATTGCCACCGGCGAGCACCAGCACTTCGACATCGCGCTGCCCACGCGCATCGAGCAGCGCGCGCAGGTCGGCTGCGGCATAGCCTGCGAGCAGGCTGCTGCCGCAGGTCAGTACGTAGCGCTGCGATGCGGGGATGACCGCATCGATCGCACACGCGAGCTGCGCGCGAATCACGTACCAGGCACCCGGAATGTGACGCTTCACGTAATTCGCGCTGGTGGTCACGTCGAGCACGGCGGTGCCGGGCTGCTTCAGCAACTCGACAAGTGCCTTGGGCGCAATCTCCCCGACCGTCGCTGCAACCGGCGGATACGCGGGTGATGGCGCCGCCTTCTCGGTGAAGGCAGAAGCAGAAGGCGCCGTATCAGGCACATAGACCTCCCACCCCATCTGCGCGAGCCACGATGCGCTCATCGATGCGCGCACGCCATCGTCGTCCGCCAGCACGATGCGCGCGCCACGCACCGGCACCTGGTGATCGGTCTCCTGCACCAGCTGTCCGCCGGGCGCGCTTGCGAAGCCGGGCAGGTGGCCCGCTGCATATTCCTCGGGCGTGCGGACGTCGAAGCGATATACGGTGCGGCCCGGCGCCTCCAGCGTCTGCAACGCTTCGAGCGCGATGCGCCGCACGCCGGCCTTGTCGGCCACGCGACGCGCATCGGCCTCTGCCTGCGCGCGATGCGCATCGGACACCGCAGCCGGTGCCTGCCGAGCCGCCCCGTGGTCCAGCACCTGCCCCGCGAGCTTCCATCCGATCGTGCCGTTGCGCAGGGCAGCCACCGGGTTCGGAATGCCCGCATTCACCAGCGACTGCGTGCCGATGATGCTGCGCGTGCGCCCCGCGCAATTGACGATCACCTGCGTAGCCGGATCGGGCGCCAGCTCGCGCACCCGCAGCACCAGTTCCGCGCCGGGCACGCTGGTGGCGGAGGGAATGCTCATCGTCTGGTATTCGTCGAAGCGGCGCGCATCGAGCACCACCACGTTGGCCTTGGCCTCGACCAGCGCCTTCACCTCGGGCGCCGAGAGCGAGGGCGTGTGGCGCTCATGCTCGACCAGTTCGCCGAACGACTTGCTCGGCACGTTCACGTCGCGGAACAGTTCGCCGCCAGCCGCGCGCCAGCCTTCGAGGCCGCCTTCGAGCAGGTGCACGTTCGTATAACCCAGCGCAGCGAAGGTGCGCGCGGCAAGGGGCGCGAGATCGACGCTGTCGTGCGCGCCATACAGCACGATGAAAGTGTCGAGGCGCGGAATGCGCCGCCAGGCCTCGATTTCGATCTTCGAGAGCGGCAGGTTCGCGGCCCACAGCGGGTGCTCTTGCGCGAACGGATCTTCCTCGCGCACGTCGAGCAGCGCCGTCTCTTCGCGCGCAATGAGCCGCTCGCGCACGGCGGAAAAAGACGCGAGGGGAAAGGCAGCAGTCGTCGTCATGCGAATGTCGATCTGAGTTCTTCGGAGCGGTCCCAGAGATTGGGAAGCAGCGTGTTGGAGTAGCCCGAGACAAACGGCTTGCGCCCGCCCTCGGCCGGGTAAGTATGCCGCCGCACCGCACCGATGTTGGCGCCGTAGACGTGGATGCTGATCGACACGCGGTCCGCGTGCGCGTTGTGCACGCGGTGCAGGTCGCCGACGGTGGGCGACACGGCCTCCACGTCGCCGGCATCGAGCCGCACCGCCTCGCCCTGCGGCTGCGCGCGGCCTTCGACATCGAGCACATAGCCCTGGCTGTACTCCGCGCCGCGCAGCATGCCGATGAGGCCCCACACCGTGTGGTCATGGATCGGCGTGGCCTGCCCCGGCCCCCAGACGAAGCTCACGACCGAGAAGCGCTCGGTGCTGTCGGCATGCAGCAAGAACTGCTGGTAGCGCGCCGGGTCGGGCCGTGCGAAGGCATCGGGCAGCCAGTCGTCGCGTGCGACCAGCGTGCGCAGCAGCGCGCCGCCTTCAAGAAGGATGCGGGGCTCGTCGGGCGCGCTGTCGAGCAGCCGGCCGAAAGCGCCGACGAAGTCGCGCAGCGGCGCGATCACGCCGGGCGCTTCCAGAGCTGGGTGTCGGTGATGGCGCGCACGTCCACGCGCACCGGCAGGATGCCGTCGCGCGCCGAGCGGTCGGCCACGGCTTGCAGCGCAACGATGTCCGCCTCGCTCACCGGCCTTCCCGCGACAGAGGCGCGCGCCGTGATGATGCGCGCCGACTCGATCGGCAGCCGCGTGAGCTGGCTGTAGGCCTGTGCATAGGCCTCGGGATTCGCCAGCGCCCAGTCGCCCGCGCGGCCCAGCCGGTCGAGAAACTGCACGATGGCCGCGCGCTTGGCCGGATCGGCCAGCGAATGCTCGCTCGCGGTGATGAAGCCGAGCGCCGTGTTGATGCCGCGCCCGTCGCGCAGGATGCGGCCGCCCTGCTGCAGCGCGATCGCGTAGTACGGATCGAAGATGGCCCATGCGTCGATCTGCTTGGAGGCGAACGCGGCCGCCGCGTCGGTCGGCAGCACGAACTTCACCGTGACTTCGCTGCGCGGCACGCCGGCTTCTTCGAGCGCGCCGTAGAGCTGGTACTGCGAGATGCTGCCGCGCGCCGACGAGACGATCACCGTCTTGCCACGCAGGTCGCTCACGCTGCGCAGCGGTGAATCGGGTTGCACCACGATGCCCAGCGAATCGGCCTTGCCGACGCGCGTGGCGACGATCTTGAGCGGCGTCTTGCCGACGGCCGCGGCTAGCACCGGCAGATCACCAGCCATCGCGGTGTCGACCGCTGCGCTGCGTTGCGCTTCAAACAGCGGGGCGGCACCCTGGAAGTTGGCCCAGCGGTAGGCGAACGGTGCGCCCTCGAGCGCCTTGGACGCTTCGAACAACGAGCGCAGGCCACCGGCTTGGTCGCCGAGGATCAGCGTGGTTTGCGGCTGCGCCCACGCACGCAGCGAACCGGTTGCGGCCAGCGAGAGTGCGGCGCCTTGCTTCAACCAGCTGCGGCGCGAGGCTTTGGAGAACAGATCGGTCATGCGGCAACTCCCGTCGAGAGCAGCGCGCGCTTGCCCGCGCCAACCAGGATCGCATCGTTCTGCGGCGTGTGGATGCGGCTGCACAGCACGTCGCGGTAGTGGCGCTCCAGCGGGTTCTGCCGCGTGAGGCCGTGGTTGCCGCTCAGCTGCAGTGCGAGTTCGACCACGCGCACCGCGTTGCCCGTCACCGTGTACTTGAGCAAGCCACTGTCGGTGGCCGGCTGCGCGTGGCCGTTGTCGACGGCCGAGGCTGCGTCGTCGAGCAGCACGCGGTTGGTGCGCAGCAGCGCTTCGATCTCGCCGACATGCTCCTGCACGCGCGGCAGGCTCGCGAGCGGCGCGCCCAGGCTGCCGGGCGCGCGGTGGTTCAAGAAGCCCACCAGCCAGTCGCGCGCGGCCTGCGCCACCGCGTCGTAGAGGCTGCCGAGCAGCACGACCATCCAGGCCTGCTGGGTGGCGTGCGCGTCGATGTCGGTCTGGCTGCCGGCGTCGGGTGCCCAGTCGGCCGGTGCGCGCAGGTCGACCGCGTGGTCGAGGTCGATCGCCACGTTCTCGAAGATCACTTCGTGGCTGCCCGAGGCGCGCAGGCCCAGGTGGTCCCAACTGGCGATCACGCGCACACCGGGGGCGTGGCGCGGCACCAGGAACACGCCGGTGCGCGGCGCCGCTTCGTCGGTGCGCGCCCACACGGCGAGCCATGTCAGGCCTTCGATGCCTGTGGTGTAGAGCTTGTGGCCGTCGACGGCCCAGCCGTTGCCGCTGCGCCGTGCGACGGTCGAGGGCAGGCCTCCGCGCGAGGGTGAACCTAGCGCGGGCTCCACGCGCAGCGCGTTGATGAGCGCGCCGCGCTCCACGGCGTCGCGCGACACGCGCTCGCGCAGTTGCGGCGGCCAGCGGTTGTCACCGCGCGTGAGTGCGTGGTGCTGCAGATAGGTCATGGTGAGGATCAGCGCGGTGGCCGGCTCGCCGCGCGCCACGGCCGCGATCACGCGCCGCGCCGTCGCCAGCGTGGCGCTGCCGCCGCCGTGCACAGCGGGTGCGACAAGGCCGATCAGGCCGTTCGCCTGCAGGGCCCCGAAGTTCTCTTGCGGAAAGGCCCCGCTGCGGTCGTAGTCGGCCGCGGTGGCTGCGAACTGGGCCGACAGCCGGGCCAGCACTGCGGCATCGACGGTGGCGGAAGGGGTTTCTTCTTCAGGCGTGGCCGACGGGCGGCGCAAGGGGAGTGCACTCATGGTTCCTGCACGGTACCGACCCGCCGGCCGCCCGAAAACTACGCATCCCGCATATGCAAACTCGTTTTTCTGCGTTCGCTTTTGCGGGGCGCCTCGGTACGGTCTCGCTTCTCTCCTGCGGCTCCCGTGGGCAGGGAAGAAGAAAGACCGCAACGCATGACACCCGATTTCCCCCTCGATCGCCGCAGCCTGCTGCAGGCCGCAGCCGCATGGGGCGCAGCCGCCGCTGGCCTGGGGGCGCAAACGGCACAGGCCGCAACACCATCGCGCGACCTCTCGGGCGTGACCTTGCGCGTCGGCACCTACAAGGGCCTGTGGCGTCCGTTGCTGCAGGCCTCGGGCCAGGCCAACACGCCCTACAAAATTGATTGGCGCGAACTCAACAACGGCGTGCTGCACATCGAGGCCATCAACGGCGATGCACTCGACCTGGGCTCAGGCAGCGAGATTCCTCCGGTGTTCGCGGCGCGCCAGAAATCCAACGTGCGCCTCGTGGCCGTGACGCACGAAGACCTCAACAATCAGGCCACGCTCGCGCGCAAGGACTCGCCGATCCGCACCATCGCCGATTTCAAGGGCAAGCGCGTCGGCTACGTGCGTGCCACCACCTCGCACTACTACCTGGCCAAGCAACTGGCCGAGGCGGGGCTCTCCTTCAGCGACATCCAGGCGGTGAGTCTCACGCCCTCGGACGGCCTCTCGGCCTTCGCGCGGGGTGATCTCGATGCTTGGGCGATCTACGGCTACAACGGGCAGATCGCGCGCACCCAGTACGGCGCGCGAGTCGTCAAGACCGGCGTGGGTTATCTCTCGGGCAACTTCCCGATCTACGCCAACCCGCGCGCGCTCGACGACACGCTGCGCCGCGCGGCACTGAGCGACCTGCTGCAGCGCCTGCAGCGTTCGTTCGCATGGATCAACGGCAACTACCTGGCCTATGCGCGTGCGCAGTCGGCCGAGACGCGTGTGCCGGTCGGCGACATCGTCGAGCTCTTCAATGGCCGCAGCGGCGACTACAGCCTGGGCCCGGTCAGCGACGCCGTGGTGCGCAGCCACCAGGACGTGGCCGACACCTTTTTGAAGATCGGGGTGCTCGATGGCCCCGCCGACGTGAAGCCTCTTTGGGATCGCAGCTTCGAAAGCGTGCTGCGCCTGCCCGCCGCCTGATCGATCCCCCAAACCTCGACAACAAACAAAGGACTCCCATGAGCCAGAACACCCAGAGCGACGTTGAATTCATCGGCATGATCCAGGGCCAGAAGGTCTCGGAAATCCATCCCGCCAAGGGCCCGGCCATCGACCGCGACTACGTGCGCGCCTTCGCAGAGGCGCACGAGAACGCCGGCTTCGACCGCGTGCTGGTGCCGCACCACTCGACCGGCCCCGACGCCACGCTCACCGTGGCGTACGCGGCTTCGGTCACCGAGCGCATCCACTTCATGCTCGCGCACCGCCCGGGCTTCGTTGCGCCCACGCTCGCGGCGCGGCAGTTCGCCTCGCTCGACCAGTTCAGCGGCGGGCGCCTGGGCGTGCACTACATCTCGGGCGGCTCCGACGAAGAGCAGCGCCGCGACGGCGACTGGCTCGATCACGATCAGCGCTACGCCCGCACCGACGAATACCTGGACGTGCTGCACAAGGTGTGGACCGCCGACAAGCCCTTCGACCACGAAGGCGCGCACTACCACTACCAGAACGCTTTTTCCGAAGTGAAGCCGCTGCAGACGCGCAACGGCAAGCCGCATGTGCCGGTGTACTTCGGCGGTGCATCGGAGGCGGCGATCCCGGTCGCCGGCAAGTACGCCGACGTGTACGCGCTGTGGGGCGAATCGCTCGACCAGGCGCGCGAACTCACGACGCGCGTGCGGGCCGAGGCTGCGAAGCACGGGCGCAGCGTGCGCTTTTCGGTGTCGTTCCGCCCGATCCTTGCGCAGACCGAAGAGGCCGCCTGGGTGCGTGCCGAGAACATCCTGGCCGAGACCAAGCGCCTGCGCGTGGTGCAGGGCTACAACCGCGGCGGCCCGCAGCAGAGCGAGGGCGCCAAGCGCCTGCTGGCCGCGGCCGACAAGGGCCCGCGCGTGGACAAGCGCCTGTGGACGGCAGTCGCGCAGGAAATCGGCGGACGCTCCAACAGCACCGCGCTGGTTGGCACGCCCGAGCAGGTGGCCGACGCGCTGCTCGACTACTACGACCTGGGCGTGACGACATTCCTGATCCGCGGCTTCGATCCGCTGGAAGACGCGACCGATTACGGCCGAGAGCTGATTCCGCGCACGCGCGAACTCGTCGCGCAACGTGCGGCTTCCGTTCGCAAAGCTGCCTGACCTGACTTTCTCCCTCCCCCTCTGGGGGAGGGCAGGGGTGGGGGCAAGCGGCCTTCACGACGCTGCGGCCTTTCGAGCGCCGCTTGCCCCCATCCCAACCTTCCCCCAGAGGGGGAAGGAGCAAAACCGAACACGAGGAATCCCCATGAGTGCAGTTCTTTCCATCGACCGCAACGCCCCCCAGCCGCTTAAGCTCAACCCGAACCCGCAGCAGAAGTACTGGTTCGACCCGGTCCCGCTGCGCACCAGCGTGCAGGCCGAACGCCGCCACCGGCAGGAGCGCCTCGCAGGCGCCTTCCGCCTGTTCGCGCGCTTCGGCTTCGCACAAGGGCTGGCCGGTCACATCACCGCGCGCGATCCCGAGCTCACCGACCACTTCTGGGTCAACCCGCTGGGCATCCATTTCTCGCGCATCAAGGTGTCCGACCTGCTGCTCGTCAACGCGAAGGGTGAAACCGTGATCGGCGACAAGCCGCTCAACAAGGCCGCCTTCGCGATCCACGCCGCGATCCACGAGCACAACCCGAAGATCGTGGCCGCCGCCCACACGCACTCGACCTACGGCAAGGCCTGGTCCACGCTCGGCCGCAAGCTCGACACGATCACGCAGGACAGCTGCGTGTTCCACGACGACGTGGCCCTCTTCGACGACTTCACCGGCATGGTGGTCGACACCAGCGAAGGCGACCGCATCGCCGAGGCGCTGGGCGAAAAGAAGGGCGCGATCCTCAAGAACCACGGCATCCTGACCGCGGGCCCGACGGTGGAGGCCGCCGCGTGGTGGTACATCGCGCTGGACAACGCCTGCCACACCCAACTCCTCGCCGAAGCGGCGGGCAAGCCGCAGCCCATCGACGACGAAACCGCGCGCCACACCCACAGCCAGATCGGCGGCCCGGAGGGGGCCATCCATTCCTTCGACAGCCTCTATGAAGGGCTGGTCGAGGCAGAGCCCGAGCTGCTGCTTTGAAGCCCGATCGCACACGGAAACCCATGGACCCGCACCTCGACCCATCCCGCCGCAAGCTCCTCGCCCAAGGCCTCTCTGCTGCCACGGCGGCCGCATTGCCCGTCTTTTCGTTGCCGGCCCGTGCACAGGGCCGCCCGGTCCTCAAGGCCGGCGACCAGAAGGGCGGGCTGCGCGCGTTGCTCGAAGCAGCCAATGGGCTCGAAGGATTGAGCTACGACATCCAGTGGTCCGAGTTCCCCGCGGCCGCGCCGCTGGCCGAAGCGCTGAACGCGGCGGCGGTCGATTCGGGCCCCATCGGCGATGCGCCGCTGATCTTCGCGCTGGCCGCGGGCACGCGCGTGAAGGCCATCGGCGCGAACCGCTCCGATTCCTACGGCACCGCGGTGCTGGTGCGCCCCGATTCCACGCTCAAGACCGCGGCCGACCTCAAGGGCAAGAGCATCGCGACCAACCGCGGCTCCATCGGCCACTACGTGACGCTCAAGGCCATCACCGCGGCGGGCCTGAAACCCGAAGACGTGAACATCCGCTTCCTCGCGCCGGCCGACGCCAAGCTGGCGCTCACGCAGGGCTCGGTCGATGCCTGGGCCACGTGGGAGCCCTACACCGCGCTGGCCGAGGTGAGCAAGCACGCGCGCGTGCTGGTGAGCGGACGCGGGCTGCTGCCGGGCCTGAGCTACCTCGCGGCGACCGATGCGGCCATCGCCGCCAAGCGGCCGGTGCTGCAGGACTTCCTGCAGCGCGTGGTCAAGGCGCAGCTCTGGTCGTACCGCAATGTCGATGCCTACTCGGCCGCGCTGGCCCGCATCATCGGCATCCCACCCGAGGCGGCGAAGCTGCAGTTCGAGCGGCGCCAGCAGAAGTGGGTGGCCATCGATGCGCAGGTCATCGCCGACCAGCAGGGCACGGCGGATTTCTACCGGCAGGTGGGGCTCATCAAGCAGCCGCTCGATGTGAAGGGCACCTTCGACACCAGCTTCGGCGTTGCGGCTTAGGCGGACGGTACCTGCGGCACCTGAGGCATCTGCCAGGGGTCCGGGCGCTCAAGGCGGTACGTCTGCGACAGCGCGCGGAACTCCTGCGGCGCCATGCCGTGGGCCCGGCGAAAGGCACGGGTGAAGTCCGACGCGCTCTTGAAGCCGACCGCATAGGCCACGTCCGTCACCATCATGTGCGGGTAGCGGGCAAGTTCGTCGGCCGCCTGGCGCAGTCGCAGGTGGCGGATGTAGGCGCCCAGGCCGCCTTCGTGCTGGAACATGCGGTAGATGGTCGGACGCGACACATGCAGGGCGCTGACCACGCCTTCGGGCGTCAGCTCGGCGCGGTGCAGGTTGGCCTGGATGTAGCGCCGCACCCGGCCGAACAGCGCCGCCCGCGCCGCCGAGCGCGCATTGCCGCTCAGGCCGGCCTGCTTGCCGAAGGCGGCGACCACCAGATGCGCGGCGTCGCGCACGGCGCTGTCGGCTGCGGCGGTGGTCATGTTGCAGATGTTGGCGCCCAGCGCCGCCGCGTGTTCGAGCGCCAGCCGGGTGAGCGGGGTCGCGTCCTGGATCGTGCGGCCGTGGATGGCTTCGGGGTCGGGCAAGGTCTGCTGCACCAGCGAGGCCGGCACGAAGAAGGTGAGCACCCGGCAACTGCTGCGCCGCATGCGCACCGGCTGGTTCATGTCCAGCGCGAGGATCTTGGTGGTGGCGCTGGAAGAGGGGGCTTTGTGGCGCGGCGTGGAGGCGCGCAGCGCGACGTCATCGACGCCGCCCTCGGCGAACACATGGAAGACGTAGTCGCGCACGTTGTCCGTCGAGATGCGGGCCAGCGAGCGCTCGAGCAGCATCGCGTCGGAGCGGCAGTCGGTGAACAGGAGGCCATCGACCTTGTAGCGGTCGATCTCCGCGCTGAAAGGCTTCCCGGTGTCCGCCTTCGAAGGCAGCACGTCGATGACGTGGCCCACCCGCTCCCGCCAGGCCAGCAGTTGCCGGTGCGCCGGCTCGCCATGCACGCTGAAATGGCTGCGCGCCACGGTGCCTTGCGCGGGAAGGGCGGGGGCCTGGAGGTCGCCTCGACGGGCGCGGGAGTTCATGAGTGAGGAGAAATTCGCGAGGTGCGACCGCTGCGATTGCGCGATCGCGGCATCCAATGAATGGAAAAAACCGTTAAATAAGGCGCAAATTCGAATGAATTCTCTCAATAACTGAGACGGACGGTCAAGTCCGCCGGAGCGGCTCCACGACTCTTGCCTTCGAGCGGCCGCATGGCCGAACGAACATGATTTCTTGAGCGAGTACCGAAATGTCCACAGGAAAAGCCGATCCCGCAGCCACAGCCGCCGGTACCTTCGGTCATCTTTTCAACGCGGCCAGCGAGGACGAATTGGCCGCCCTGATGTTTTCCATGGAGCGCAGTCATTCGCCCGGCGCCTCGCGCATCGCGCGCCACATGCTGGCGCTGATCGCGGCGGCCGCGAAATCCCGGCCTCCTTCGGCCATTGCAACGAAGCCGCGCACGGGCGCCGCACCGCCGGCGGCGAACGTTTCGCTGTCTCCGCGAGAACTGCAGGTGCTGCAACTGGTTTCGCAGGGCCTGAGCAACCGCCGGATCGCCGAGGCGCTCAGCCGGTCGGCCAACACCATCGACACGCAGATCAAGAGCATCTACCGCAAGCTGGACGTCAATTCGCGGACCCGGGCGGTGCGCGCGGCGATGGAGCAGGGCCTGCTGAGCTGGGACGGCAGCCGTCCGCAGTAACCCGGCGCTGCAAGAGCTTCAGGCGCCGCCGCGCTCCGCAGCCCGCGCCAACTGCGACAGGCGCTTGACCAGCGGCTCGAAAAGCTCCGCCGACGTGTTGCCGTAGCCCAGCACCAGCCCGTTGTCCGAGGGCAGCGGCTGCAGCGCGAAGCTCGACAGGGCCACGGGCGCGAGCTGGTGGCGCAGCGCCTCGGCGGCGATGCGCCGGTCGTCGAAGCGGGGCGGCAGGCGCACAGTGAGGTGCAGCCCGCAGTAGCCGCCATCGATCTCGTGCGGCACTTTCAGGTGGCGGGTCAGCGCGAGCCGCAGCGCCTGCTGCCGGTCGCGGTACAGCCGCCGCATGCGGCCCAGGTGTCGGCTGAACTGGCCGCTCTCGATGAAGTCGGCCATCGCCAGCTGCTCGTGGCGATGCCCGCCGCGCAGCATTTCCTCGAGCGGCGCCTGCACGCTGGCCAGGAGTGCCTCGGGCAGCACCAGAAAACCCAGCCGCAGCGACGGGAACATCGTCTTGCTGAAGGTGCCGATGTAGAGCACGGGCGCGTCGGGCACCAGCCCCTGCATCGCGCCGATGGGCTCGCCCGTGTGGCGGAACTCGCTGTCGTAGTCGTCTTCGATGATCCATGCGCCGTGTCGGCGGGCCTCGGCGATCAGCGCGAGCCGGCGCGCGATGCTCAGCACCGCGCCGGCCGGGTACTGGTGCGAAGGCGTCGTGTAGATCAGGCGCGGCGGGTGGCTGCGCCAGTCTTCCGCGCTCGCATTCAGGCCCTCGGCGTCGACGCGGATCGGCACCATCTGCATGTCGCCCGCGCGCATGGCCGACTTCGCGCCGCGGTAGCCCGGGTCTTCGATCCAGCCGATGTCTCCCGGGTTCGACAACAGCCGCACGCACAGCGAGATGGCTTCCTGCGCACCCTCGGCCATGACGACCTGCCGCGGCTCGCACCGCACGCCGCGCGCAATCGCCAGGTGCCGCGCGATGGCCGCGCGCAGCCGGGGCTCGCCCAGCGGGTCGCCGTAGCCGAGCGTGGCCGGGCTCGCGGTGCGTATGGCACGGTCGATCGCGCGCCGCCAGGCGGCAGCGGGAAAGTGCGACAGGGCGGGCACGCCGGGACGAAAGGTGGCATCGGGCTCGGTGAAGACCGTGCCGGGCTTGATCGTGGCAAGGCGCAGCGCGGTGGCAGGCAGCCCGGCGGACTTGCCCGTGCGTCGAGGCGCGGCGGGGGATGACAGCTCGGTCACTCGCGTGCCCTGGCGGTCGGGCTGCACGTAGCCTTCGGCGGCCAGGTGCTCGTAGGCGGCGGTGACGGTGTTGCGCGATATCGCGAGCGCCTCGGCCAGCGCGCGCGAGCCGGGCAGCCGGCTGCCCGGGGCGAGGTGGCCGTCGAGGATGGCGCGCTTCAGGCGCTCGTGCAGTTGGCGCTGCATCGAACCGGCGTCGCGGTCCCTCGCGAGCGGGGACTCCAGCAATGCGGCGAGGTCTGGCGGGTTGGGCATGAAGTCAATGGACAGGGCGTGGCACCACGAAATGAATACCCGGTGGTACTTTTCATGGCGCCACGGCGGGAGTACTTTACCGTTCTCCGGCATCGCCGCTTCTTCGCTCCTGAAAGACTCTTCATCCCATGCCACCCCGCCACAACGAATTCGGCCAGTCCCTCGGCCTCCTCATGCCCGAATGGAGCGCCCGCCCGCTGCCGCCTCGCGAACCCGTCGAAGGCCGCTACTGCGCGCTCGAGCCGGTGAACGCCGCCAAGCACGCCGACGACCTGCACGCCGCCTACGCGCAGGCCCCCGACGCCCGCGACTGGACCTACCTGGGCGCCGAGCGGCCCACCGACCTGAATGCCATGCGCGCCCACGTCGAGCGCCTTTCGCAAACCACCGACCCGCTGCACTTCGCCGTCATCGACAGGCAGAGCGGCCGGGCTGTCGGCACGCTGTCGTTGATGCGCATCGACGCCGCCAACGGCGTGATCGAGGTGGGCCATGTCAATTTCTCGCCGCTGCTGAAGCACACGCCCCAGTCCACCGAAGCCCAGTACCTGCTGATGAAGCTCGCCTTCGAGGGGCTGGGCTACCGGCGCTACGAATGGAAGTGCGACAACTTCAACGAACCATCGAAGCGCGCGGCAGGCCGCCTGGGCTTCCAGGCCGAGGGCCTGTTCCGGCAGTACAGCATCTACAAGGGCCGCAGCCGCGACGCGGCGTGGTTCGCGATCATCGACAGCGAATGGCCCGTTCTGCGCAAGGCGTTCGAGCGCTGGCTCGCGCCGGACAACTTCGATGCAGAGGGCAGGCAGCGCATGGCGCTGGACAAGTTCAGGCTGCCGCGCGCGGATTGAGGGGAGAGAGAGGGCGCCGGGCTCGCGCGGCCTTGGGGCAGCAGGCGCGGGAAATGCTAGATGGTTCAGGAAACTAACGATTGTTGAAAGCCCGCCAGCTTTCTATGCTGGACGGACGCCGCATTCTTTCGCTGTCCCGTTTTTCCCATTGCCACCCATGCCCATCGATTTCGCATCCACCCCTTCCCCTCGTCAAAACCGCCGCCAGCGCCGCCTGTTCGCGCTGGCGTCCGCAGCCTTCCTGCTCCTCGGCCACGGCCTCGCGCAGGCCGCCGAACTCTCGCCGGCACTCGCCGAGCGCCATGCGCAGGCCACCTACCGCGAATACTTCGAACTGCTGGCCCTGCCCAACGACGCCACCGTGCCGGAGGACATCCGCAAGAACGTCGACTGGCTGGAGCAGGCCTTCCGCAAGCGCGGCTTCACGACGCAGCAGCTGCCCAACAACGGCAAGCCGATGCTCTATGCCGAGTTCCCGGGGAGCGACCCGACGCGAAAGACGGTGCTCTTCTATATGCATCTGGACGGCCAGCCGGTGATTCCCGCGCAGTGGGCGCAAAAAAGCCCGTGGACGCCCGTGCTCAAGCGCAAGACCGACAAGGGCGAGTGGGAAGAGATCGATTCCGCGCCGCTCTTCAGCGGCCCGCTCGACCCCGAGTGGCGTGTGTTCGGCCGGGCCTCGGCGGACGACAAGGGGCCGATCATGATGCTGCTGGCGGCCATCGATGCGCTGAAGGCCGGCGGCGGCCAGCCGGCGGTCAACGTGAAGGTGATCCTGGACAGCGAGGAAGAAAAAGGCTCTCCGTCGATCAGCCAGGTGATGCAGGCGCACCGCGAACTGCTGCGCAGCGACGCCATCGTGATCCACGATGGCCCGATGCACGCGACCAATCGGCCCACGCTGGTGTTCGGCAACCGCGGCGCGGCCGATGCGCGGCTGACCGTGTACGGCGCCAAGGTGCCGCTGCACAGCGGGCACTACGGCAACTACGCGCCCAACCCGGCCCAGCGCCTCGCCAGCCTGCTGGCCTCGATGAAGGACGACACGGGGCGGGTGACCGTTCCGGGCTACTACGACCGCGTGAAGATCGGCGAGGCCGACCGCAAGATCATGGCCGCCGTGCCCGACGACGAGGCCGCGCTCAAGCGCCGCCTGGGCATCGCGCAAACCGACAAGGTCGGCGCCAACTACCAGGAGGCGATGCAGTACCCCTCGCTGAACGTGCGCGGCATGGCTTCGGCGGCCGTGGGCGACAAGGTGGCGAACATCGTCCCCGACAAGGCCGAGGCCGAGATGGACCTGCGCACCACGCCCGATTCCGATGCGCCCTACCTCGGCAAGCTGATCGAGGCGCACATCGCCAAGCAGGGCTACCACCTCGTGAAGGGGGCGCCGACCGATGAGGAGCGCGCCCGCTACGACAAGATCGCGAGCTTCAGCTACCGCAGCGAGGGCGCCGACGCGGCGGGCTCGCCGATCAATTCACCGATCGGGCAATGGGCCTACAAGGCCTTGACCGACACCTTCGGCACCAAGCCCGAACCGGTGCGCATCCGCATGATGGGCGGCACGGTGCCGACGGCGGAAATCGTGCGCGTGCTGCAGGTGCCCTTCGCGATCATTCCGCTGGTGAACGCCGACAACAACCAACACGCGGCCAACGAGAACCTGCGCATGGGCAATTACGTGACGGGCGTGCAGACGGTGTACGCGCTGATGACGCACGGGTTCTGAGCGCGCGGCGCGCTCGCTCGTCACGCCGACTTGCCGGGCTTCTGCGCCGCTTCGCACTTCACCTGGATCAGCTCGCGCTCGTTCAGCGTCGCGCCGATGCGAACGGCGCTGAGGCACCCGCCCCATACGCAGCCGGTGTCGGTCGAGAGCAGGTCGGGCCGCGAGAGCCAGCCGAGCGTGGACCAGTGGCCGAATGCGACGGTGGCCGCCGCGGTCTTGCGGCCCGGCACGTCGAACCACGGCAGGAGGCCTTCGGGCGCGGGGATCGCGCCGTCCTTGGTCTCGAAGTCCATCACGCCCTCGGGCGTGCAGTAGCGAAGGCGCGTGAGCGCGTTGACGATGACGCGCAGGCGCGCGCTGCCGGTGAGCGTGTTGCTCCATTGCGCCGGCTCGTCGCCGTACATGGTGAGCAGGAAGTCGCCGAGCGCCGGGCCGCGCAGCACCGACTCGACCTCTGACGCCAGCGCGAGCGTGTCGCCCACTGACCATTGCGGCAGCACGCCGGCGTGAACCATCAGCAGGTCGCCGCCACCGATCTGCATGTGCAGCGCCATGTGCTGGTGGCGGACCCAGTCGAGCATCGCCTCGCTGTCGGGCGCGGCGAGCAGGTCGGCCAGCGTGTCCTTGCGGCCGGCCTTGCGCGCGCCGTACGCCACGCCCAAGAGGTGCAGGTCGTGGTTGCCCAGGAGGCTGCGCGCCGAGGCGCCGTAGCCCTGCACACGGCGCAGCACGGCGGCCGAATCCGGCCCCCGGTTGACCAGGTCGCCCAGCAGCACGAGGGTGTCGCGGCTGGGGGAGAAATCGATCTCCGCGAGCAGCCGCCCGAGGGCAGGGTCGCAGCCCTGCACGTCGCCGATACAGTAAAGTGACATTCCCTCATTCTCTCCCCCTGTTCATGGATGTCCTCCTGCTGGCCTTGCTGACCACCCTCAATGCGGTGTTCGCAATGTCCGAAATGGCCCTTTCAACCAGCCGGCGCGCACGCCTTGCAGCCTTGGCCGAAACGGGGGACACCGGCGCCGCCGCCGCGCTCAAGCTGATGGAATCGCCCACGCAATTCCTCTCGACGGTGCAGATCGGCATCACTTCGATCGGCATGCTCAGCGGCATCGTGGGCGAAGCGGCCTTCGCCGCGCCGCTCGCCGTCTGGATGGAAAAAATGGGCATGGGCGCAGGCACCGCCAGCATCGTTTCCACCGCGGTGGTGGTGACCTGCATCACCTTCTTCACCATCATCTTCGGCGAGCTGGTGCCCAAGCGCATCGGCCAGCTGTATCCCGAGCCGGTGGCGCGCTGGGTGTCGCGCCCGATGCGCGGCCTCGCCAAGGGCGCCAAACCCTTCGTGTGGCTGCTGGCCGGCGCCACGGCCACGATGCTCAAGGTGCTGCGCATCGATGCCAACGCGGCGCGCTCGGTGACCGAGGAAGAAATCTCGGCCAGCCTCGAAGAAGGCGTCGATGCCGGCGTGATCGAGCAGCACGAGCACCAGATGGTGCGCAATGTGTTTCACCTCGATGACAGGCGCCTCTCGTCGTTGATGATCCCGCGCGCCGACATCGAATGGCTCGACGCTTCCAATACCGTGTCGCAGGCGCTGCAGAAGGTGGCGGATGCGGCGGCGCTCAATCTCGTGCACTCGTGGTATCCCGTCTGCCGCAACTCGCTGGACGACGTGGTCGGCGTGATCAGCGTGGCACACCTGCTGCGCCTGGGTTCCGCACACAAGGGCGTGCTCGGCCAGGAAGCCACGCCGGCCGTGTTCGTGCCCGAGACGCTCACCGGCATGGAGCTGCTCGAACAGTTCCGCGCCCGCGCCGGTCGGCTGGTGTTCGTGGTCGACGAATACGGCGTGGTGCAGGGCCTCATGACGCCGCGCGACCTGCTCGAAGCCATCACCGGCGAGCTGCAGCCCGGCATGCAGACCGACGCCTGGGCACGCGAGCGGCCCGATGGCGTGTGGGAGCTCGATGGCCTCATGCCGGTGTCGGAACTGCGCGCGCGCCTGGGCATCCGCGAGTTGCCCGAAGAAGACCGCGGCCGCTACAACACGGTAGCCGGCTTGCTGATGTCGGTGTCGGGCCGGCTGCCCGCGGTGAGCGAGCGCATCGAATGCGCGGGATGGATCTTCGAGATCGTCGCGCTCGAAGGCCGCCGCATCGACCGCGTGCTGGCTTTGCCCGACCCCGCGGCGCCGCACGAAGAATAAGCAGGCACGAACGACCATGCTGTCGCTGCTTGCACTGAGCTGCCCCCAGTGCTCCGCGCCCCTGCCGCGCGCCGCGCGCTGGCGCACCGTCAATTGCAGCTATTGCGGTGCCACCATTACGCGCGGCGAGGAAACCGTGGAGCGCGAGAGCTTCCGCGTGGCCTTGCGGCGCGCCAATGCGGACATCGCAGGCGGACGCATCGTGCAATGGCGCGGCGCGCGCTACCGCGTGCTGGCGCCGCTGGGCTTCGGCGAGCACAGCGAAGTGCTGTTCGCCGAACGGCTCGGCGCGGCGCCCGAGCGCGTCACGCTGAAGCTGGCGCGAGAAACGTCCGACAACGATGTGCTGCTGCGCGAGGGTGCGGTGCTGCAAGCGCTGCAAAACCTGTCTGTTCCGGGCGCCGCCTACTTCACGCGCCGCCTGCCGCAGCCGCTGGGCACGGGCATCGCCGAAGGCCTCGGCGACGGCAAGCGCCAGGCCCTGGTGCTGCGCCATCCGACCGGTTTCTGGGGCAGCCTGCAGGACGTGCAGCAGGCCAACCCGCAAGGCATCGACCCGCGGCACGCCGTCTGGATCTGGCGCCGCATGCTCGAGGTGCTGGCCTTCGTGCATGGCGCAGGATGGGCGCACCGCGACCTCTCGCCCGCGCATGCGCTGGTGCATCCACGCGACCATGGCGTGCTGCTCATCGGCTGGTCGCGGGCGCGGCAGGCCTCGGGTTCGGTGCATGCCGCCGCTGCCGTGCGCGACCTCGCACAAGCCGCGTGGACCGTGCGCGCGGTGCTGCACGGCGGCTCTGCCGGAGAACCGGGGCTTGGCGCCCGCACACCCGCGCCCCTGGCTGCCCTGCTGCACCAGTCCAGCGAAGACGCCGCCTTCTGCGAACGTCTCGGCGCACAAGGCATCGAGCAGGCGCTATCAACCGCATCGCGCGAATCTTTCGGCGCACCGCAGTTCATTCACTTCGATCCCGCACCGCGCCTCGGCGGCTGACTGACAGACTGATATTCCAAGGAGCACCCCATGGGTTACGGAAACTATTCGCACGCCGCCCACACGGCGCTGATCGCCGACCGCGCCGCCAAACCCGGCGCCGAGGTGTTCACGCAAACGGCCACGCATGCCCTGATGAACCCGCACGGCCTCAAGGTGCGCGAATCGCGCGACAACGCCGACCACCCCAACTCGCTGGGCATAGTGTTCGCGCTCGACGTCACCGGCTCGATGGGCGACATCCCGCAGACCCTCGCGCGCCGCGAATTGCCCACTTTCATGAAGTTGTTGACGGACTGCGGCGTGGCCGACCCCCAGCTCATGTTCATGGCCATCGGCGACGCCACCTCCGACCGCGCACCGCTGCAGGTGGGCCAGTTCGAATCGACCGCCAACCTCATGGACCAGTGGCTCACCTGGAGCTACCTCGAAGGCGGTGGGGGCGGCAGCGGCGAAGAGAGCTACGAGCTGGCCTTCTACGTGATGGCGCAGCACACCGACATGGACTGCTGGGTCAAGCGAAAGAAGCGCGGCTACCTGTTCGTGACGGGTGACGAGCTGCCGTACCCCGCCGTCTCGCGCCACCAGATCGAAGGCCTCATCGGCGAGAAGCTCGACGAGGACATTCCCATCGAGGAAGTCATCGCCGCCGCGGCCGAGACCACGAACCTGTTCTTCCTGATCCCCGACGCGCAGCGCCGCCGCCGCTGCGAGCCGCGTTGGCGCGAGCTGCTCGGCGACCACGTTATCTGCATGGACTCGCCCGACGATGCCTGTGCCGTGGCCGCCGGCATCGTCGCGCTCACCGAGAAGGCCGTGCCGAATCTCGACGGCCTGGCCAAGGTGATGGGCGCGACCGGCATGGCCAAGGAGCGCGTGGGCGGCGTGCTGCACGCGCTGGACGCGTACGCCGCGCTGCTCGACCCGACCGCGCCGCGCCGTGCGCCGCCGGCCGCGAGCGGGCCACGCTCGTCGTGGTGGAAGCGGCTCTTCGGCTGAACGGCTGAACACCGTGTGACAACCGCCGCGGCCACGCGCTACGTTTCGCTGCTGGGCCTGGGTTTCGGGGACTGCGGCAAGGGTCTCTTCACCGACCACCTGTGCGGTGCGTGGAGGGCCCACACGGTGGTGCGCTTCAACGGCGGCGCGCAGGCCGGCCACAACGTGGTGCTGGCCGATGGGCGGCACCACACCTTCTCGCAATTCGGCGCCGGCAGTTTTCATGCGGGCGTGGCGACGGTGCTTGCGAGCCCGGTGGCGGTGCATCCGACGGCGTTGCGTGTCGAGGAACAGGCGCTGCGCCGAGTGGGCGTGGCCGATGCCTTCCCGCGTTTGCTGATCGATGCGCGTTGCCGCGTGACCACGCCGTTCCATCAGGCTGCGGGCCGGCTGCGTGAATGGGCGAGGGGAGCGGCGGCGCATGGCACGTGTGGCGTGGGTGTCGGCGAGACGGTGCGGCAAGCGCTGGCTGCGCCCGGCGATGCCTTGCGCTACGGCGACCTCATGCATCGTGCGCGCACGCTCGAAAAACTGGAGGCTTTGCGCACGGCGCTGCGCCGCGAGTTCGCGGACATGCCGCCATCGCATCCCGAGGCCGCTCAGGAACTCGCATTGCTAGCCGACGCCTCGCTCGCCCAGCGCTGGTTCGACGTTGCAGCGCCATGCGTTCGCCTGTCGCCCCCTGCAAGCGCCGACGCCATCGGTGCAATGCTCGCGCGCCCCGGCACCGTGCTGTTCGAAGGCGCGCAGGGCGTGCTGCTGGACGAATGGCGCGGCTTTCATCCGCACACCACGTGGAGCACCATCTCGACTGCCGCCGTCGAAGCCGTGCTGCATGACGCGGGCATCGAGGCGCCCGTGCAGCACCTGGGTGTGCTGCGCAGCTACCTCACGCGCCACGGTCCGGGCCCGTTGCCCACGCACGATCGCGCACTCGATGCGCGATTCGCCGAGCCGCACAACGCCGATGAAGGCTGGCAAGGCGCATTCCGACGCGGCCACCCCGACGCGGTGCTGCTGCGCTATGCGCTCGCCGCGGCCGGACGGCTCGACGGATTGGTGGTGAGTCATCTCGATGCGGTCGAGGGCGCGGACCTGCGCTGGTGCACCGGCTACCGCGCCGCCGATGGCGCCAACGTCGCATCACTGCCGTTCAGCGACGAACTGGATCTCGACCATCAGCACGCGTTGACCCAGCTGCTGCAAGGCGCGCAACCCCTCTACGAACCGCACCCCATCGGCAGCGCACAAGAATGGGTGGAGTGCGCCGAAGCCGTCAGCGGCCTGCCCGTGCGCTTCGGCGCCTTCGGCCCGACACGCGATACCGTGCGGGCGCGAGACCACATCTGAAAGGCCGTGTGCCGCCCAACATCTTCCTGATCGTCGGCGCAGCGCTCAGCACCATTGCCGCGCTGCTGCACATCTGCGTCATCTTCGGCGGGCCTGTGTGGTATCGCTTCTTCGGCGCAGGCGAGCGCATGGCCGTGGGTGCGGAGGCCGGACATTGGTATCCGCCCATCGTCACGTTGCTGATCGCCGGCGTGCTGGGCGTATGGGCGGCGTACGCGCTCTCCGGTGCGGGCGTGCTGCAACCGCTGCCGTTGCTGGCGTTCGTGCTGCCCGCCATCACCGCGGTCTACCTGTTGCGTGGGCTCGTTGCCGTGGCGCTCTTCGTGTTCGACCGACGGCGCCTGACCGCCTTCTGGGCGTGGAGCTCGGCCATCTGCCTCGTGTTCGGCCTCGTGCACCTTCTGGGGCTGGTGCAGGTTTGGGAGACGCTCTGAGAGCGTCTAACCCTGCGCTTCGAACCCAGGCGTCTGGCTCATCTCCGAAGGCTTGTAGATCTTGTGCTGCGCAATCGCGCTGCCTGCGTCGGAAACCACCAGCAGCCGCCAGAGCGGCTCGCGCACCGAGCAGGCCTGTTCTTCGCTCGTAAGCTGGAACTTGGGCGAGCCGGTAGAGGTGCCCTTCACCACGACGCGCAGCAGCGTCGCGCCCTTCGCGTTCGACACCTCGATGCTGTAGCCGAGGTTCTTGCTGGTCAGGTCCTCGGCGTTGTAGCCGTAGCCCTTGAAGTGGCGCATGACGTAGTCCATGGCAGCGGCCTGGACCTCTTCGCGCGAAACCGGCGCGGGCGGGGCGGCGGCCTCCGGTTCGGCCTCGGCCACGACCGGCACGCTGCCGCGCGCCGTGGCGGCCTTCACTTCCGCCTCGTCGGGCGTCCAGCCGCGCGGGCCGCGAACCAGCACCGCGAGCTGCTGCTCGGGCTCCCAGCTGGCGACGTGCCATTCGGCATCGTCGCGCACGCGCGTGGACACCTTCGCGGCCTTGTTGCTTTCCAGTTCGGCGATGGCGACCCGGTTGGTCTGCAGCACGGCCCGGAAACCCTGGCCTGCGTCGAAGGTGCGCTTGAGCAGTGCGAGGCGGTCCTTGGCGCGCTGGACCTGGAAGGCGGTGCGTACGCCGCCGCCGGCGCGAAGCTGCGTATCCAGCGATTCCAGGCAGAACCAGCGGCCACCGGCACCGATGCTCACGTACTCCGCCCAGATGGTGGCGATCACGTTGTCGCCGGTTGCCAGCCAGGCCTGGTCGAAAGGCTTGTCCCGTGCGTCGAACACTCCCATCTTGGCGACGATCTCGACCGGCGTGAGCCGGGGTCCTGAGAGTCGCATCTCATCGATGACGGTGAGTACGTGGGGGTCGACTTCCTTGTCCATGCGGGTGGGTTCGTGGCGTGTTTGGGGGGTGGGAGTATGCCGCATCGCGCCGCGCGTGCTGCGGTGCGACGGCCCGATGGGCGCTGCCGCGTGCGAGCTACATGTCTTCGTTTTAGACTGGAGCGCATGGCAAGAGGCATCGTGGTTACCTTCGTCTCGCGACGCAATTCCCTTCGCAGCAGACTGGCGCACGCCAGCCTCGCGCACCTGGGCGGCAGCCGGTTCACGGTGCTCTCGTGCGGCCAGCCGGGAAAGATCGCTGCGGACATCCATCCCGCCGCAGTCGCAGCGCTCGAGAACGCGGGCATCCCGCCGCTGGATGCAGCGCCACGCAGCTGGAACGACCTGACGGCATCGGGCGCGCCCCGCGCGGAGTTCGTCATCACGCTGGACGAGTCGACGTCGCTCTCCCAACCCCGCTGGCCGGGCCAGCCCGATGCGGCGCTGTGGGCCTTCCCCGACATTGCCGCGATCGATAACCCTGAAGACGCCGTGCGCGCGGCCGTCCAGATGATGTTCGTGCTGCGCCGGCGCCTGGAGCTGTTCGTGAGCCTGCCGCTCCATGGCACCGACCGTGCGGCGATCCGGTCTGACCTGCGGGACCCGGCGCACATGCGCTAGCGTCGTGCGACCTCACATCGGCGGCATCCTGTCGAATTTCGGCAGTGCTGGGTCCAGAAAATCCCATGCGTATCCGCGCACGCCGTAGGTGACGGCCTGCGGTCGGTAGCGGCCAGGGTCATCGAGGCTCGCGGCATGCACGGTGAACACCTCGGGCATCGCGGCGAAGGTCAGGTACACGGGCGATCCGCAGTGCGGACAGAACGCGCGGGTCTTCACGTTGCCGCTGTCGCCGACCATGTCCCACCGCGTCGCTTCGCCGCTGTGCTTCACGCCGCCGCGGGGAAAGGTGAGGTAGGAGCCATGGCCGGTGCCGCTCTTGCGCTGGCAATCGCGGCACTGGCAGTCGTTCTGGAAGACCGGCTCGCCCGAGATTTCGTAGCGGATCGCGCCGCATGCGCAACCGCCGGTGTAGGGCGGGTCGGTCTCTGCTGTTCTTTCGACGATGTCGGTCATGGGGCGCTCCGTTCCGTTGGTTCTGGACAAATCCACGCATGCCGCGTGGCGTGACGACCAATCTATTCGAGGGAACGCGCCGCGAGGGAGTAACAAGATCGTCGCGAATCGCCGTGTCGGGCCGCACGTTGGTGCGCGGTCTCGACGAGGTTTCCGCTGGATATCATCGCGCTCCAAAACAAAGGAGCGGATTCATGGGGAACAAGGTGCAGGGCGTGATCGCCGTCGTGTGGGGTGGCTGGGCAATCACCCGCTGGATGAATCTCCCGCAGGCTGCTGCCGGCGCCGAAGCCGGCTACTCGGCCGGAAAATCCGCAGGCATGCTGGTCTTCGCCGTCGTGCTGCTGGCGTTCGGGGCGTACAAGCTGCTCAAGCGCTAGCTAGGCCGCGCAGTCAGTCACCCTGCGGGGTGACCCTCATCGGCGATGGCCAGGTCCGAGGGAAGCAAGCGAAAGCGCTGCGGCGCCCTTCATGGCCATCTTCTCGATGTGCGTCATTCCGTGCTCGCTGGATCGATCGTCTTCGTTGCGATGCCATAAAGCGCCAGCATGCCCAGCACATGCCCGATGGCCACGCCCGGCTCACCCGATTCGATGCGCGCGATGGTCTGGACATGCACGCCCAGCCGTGCAGCGGCAGCCGACTGGCCTTCGCCGGCGCGTGTGCGCGCCAGCTTGGCCTGTGCCCCCATGTGCTTGATCGCCTGGAGGGCGTCGCTGTCGATGTCTGCCGAGATGCGTTTGCCTTGAGCCATGGCGGGGATTGTCGCTGCACGATCCCGCCGTGGCTCCAGCCGAGCGCGCGAAACCTGGCGTCAGAATAGCCACCGTCGGTCAGTCAGGTGACGAAGAAGGATTCAGCATGGCGGCGATTGCAGAGGACCTGCGGATGGCGGCATTGCAGGGGCTTGGCGTGTCCGAACCCTTGTGCGTCTGGCGGCCGGCGAGTGCATCCACGAGGCGTTCAGGGCGCATTGCCTGGGGCCTCCGTTTTACGTCTGCCAGACCGCGAGAACATGCGCATGAAACTGAACTGGTCATATCGCTTGCCCAAAGAGCGACAGGTCGGGGCCAGAGTCCCCGTTGCGAGCGCCGAAACGGTGCTCGTCGCCTTTCACTACGACAAGGCGGATTTCTACGAAAGCGCGCTCGTCGCGCTCGACCGGACGAGCGGCCAGGAACGCTGGCGCACCACCATTCCCCATGTGATCACCGAGCCCGTGACGACACCGGATGGCGCCGTATACGTCAGCAGTTTTTCCGGCACGGTCCACGCCTTTGGCAGCACCGGAGAGAAGCTGTGGGACGGACGATGCGGCGACCGCAACATGGGCAAGCCCTGCCTCGTCGGCAACGATCGGCTCGTGGTTGCGGAAGCCGGCGGTGGTGCGTCCAGGACGTGGTGCCTCGATGTGCGAACGGGGGCGGTCGTCTGGGCTTTCGAGAACCAGGGCCACAGCTACGCCCTCGCGGCGAACAACGGCCGCCTCGTTCATGCGACGGTGCTTGCAAAGGGCGCAGGGGTTCGCCTCCATTGCGTGGAGATGTCGAGCGGGCGATCACTCTGGGCCGTCGACAGCGCGGAGTGGATCTTTCATCCGGTCGTGCAAGACCAGACGATCCTGATCGGCGCCCGCGGATCGCTGCGCGCCTATTCATTGCAGACCGGCGAGTTGCTGGCAAGGCTGGACCTGGAAGACCAGGAGGCCATCGATGGGCAGATGCTGGTCTCGGGCGATCGCGTTTATTTCGGCACGGATGCGGGGCGCGTTCGCTGCGCGGTGATGCAGAACAAGCGATCCTTCTTCAAGACCCGGCTCTTGCTCGAGAGCGCGTGGCAGGCCGCATGCGAAGGCGGCACCCGCGGGCGGCCGGTCATGGCGGGCAATGCGCTGGCAATCCTCGCGCCAGAGGAGGGGATCGTCTTTCTGGAGCCCTCCACCGGGCAACGGCTTTCGGTGCTCAAGATGGCCAAGGGCGACGGCGGCGGTCTGCTGCATGACGGCGAGTGGCTTTATGGATCGATGGGGCGGGAGGTTCGGGTCTTTGGTCCCGGGTAGATGCATGGAGCGGCCGTTCGGTCGAAACACGCAGGGCCTGTCGCTGCACAATTCAGCCGTGCCACGAACCCCGCCAGACCCTCAGCCCGCGTCCACTCCTTATTGGCTCTATCTCCTGGAGTGCGAGGGTGGCGTGTACTACGCGGGAATCGCGCTCGATGTGGAGCAGCGCTTTTTCCAGCATGTCTTCGGGCTGGGCGCCAAGTTCACACGCGCGCGTCCGCCGTTGCGCGTGCTTGCCGCCCGGGTCTATCCGGACAAGGGGGCCGCACTGCGGGCGGAGATCAAAGTGAAAGCACTGCCTCGAACCCGCAAGCTCGCCTTCTTCGAGGCCGATATCTAGTCGCGGTCCGCCGCAGGAAGAGAAAAGCGCATGGCGACAAAGGTGCTCCTGGATTTCCTCGCTTCGATCCGCGACAAGGTCTTGCTGCTGCGAATCGACGCCAGATCGGCGCTTCGTCCGGCTCTCGCGCTGGGCCTCGTCGCCGTGCTCGCGGCCTGCTCCAGCTTGCCTGCGCAGATCGCCACGCCGCCGACCACCGCCATCGGCGACTACGCGCAGACCCACTTGGGCGCCATCACGCAGAAAGTGCTCCCCACCGATGGCCGTTCGGGTTTCCGTCTGCAGCCCTACGGCCCCAACTCGTTCGCCACGCGCATCGAACTCACGAAACTCGCCACCCGCAGCCTCGACGTGCAGTACTACCTGCTGCCAGGCGACAACACCGGCCGCGCGCTGATGCGCGCAATGCGCGATGCCGCCGCACGCGGCGTTCGCGTGCGCCTCCTGGTCGACGACCTCTACACCTCCGGCGAAGACGACCTGCTGCTCGGCCTGGCGAGCTACCCCAACGTCGAGGTGCGCCTCTTCAATCCGTTCCCGGGCGGCCGGAGCAGCCTGGCCACCCGCTTCATCAGCTCGGGCTTCTTCGACTTCCGCCGCGTCAACCGGCGCATGCACAACAAGCTCTTCGTTGCCGACAACGCGGCGGCCGTGGCCGGTGGCCGCAACATGGCCGACGAATACGTGATGAATGCCGAGGGCAGCAACTTCATCGACATGGACACCTTCGCGGCCGGGCCGGTGGTGCGCGACCTGTCCGCCGAGTTCGACCACTACTGGAACAGCGAAGTCGTGTATCCGCTCGAGCGCATCGCGCACAGCGGGTTGAGCCGCGCGCAGCTGCAGGACCACTTCGAGCGCCAGACCGCGGCGGCCAAGCCTCCCGAGGCGACCGAGATTCCGCTGGACGGCAAGCCGCTGCATCCGAGTCCGGGCGATCCGCCCTTGCTGCCGCGCGAACTCGTGCCCATGCTCAATCTTCCGTTCGAGCTGGCGAGGCAGCAACTCAGTCCGCTGCTGTGGGCCAACGCGCGCGTGCTGTTCGATCCGCTCACGAAGACACAGGGGCTCAACGAGCGCGAAGGCTCGATCAAGGGCACCGTCACCGAAGGCGTCGTGCAGTGGCTCATGACGGCCGACAGGAACATCAAGATGGTGTCGCCGTACTTCGTGCCGAGCGACGAGGCGGTGGCGAACCTCGTGCGGGCGCGCAAGGCCGGCCTCGGCGTGGAGCTGGTGACCAACTCGCTCGCATCGACCGACGAGCCCTGGGTCTACGTGGGCTACTGGCCGCACATCAAGGACCTGCTGGCGGCGGGCGTCGTCATCTACGAGATCAGCCCCTCGCTGAGCGTGAAGCGGCGCAAGCTCGGCGTCTTCGGGCACCGCACCGGCGCGCTGCACATGAAGAACGCGATCCTCGACCACAAGGAAGTGTTCCTCGGCTCGATGAACCTCGACCCGCGTTCCGCGAAGCTCAACACCGAACTGGGCATCATCATCCAGAGCGAGGAAATGGCTCGGCAGCTGGAGAGCTTTGCGGATGCGGGCAGCGGCTACACGCTGCGCCTGGGCGCCGATGGCCGGAGCGTCGAATGGGTGGAGGAAGACGACGGCGGCAAGCAGACGGTCTACGACGTGCCGCCGGAGACGACTGCTTGGCAACGCCTGCGGCTGCGCCTGCTCGCGCCGTTCATTCCCGAGCAGGAGCTTTAGCAGGCCCGGCGATGTTCGTGCCCTTTGGGGATGAAGGCCTGTTGCCAATGAACACGTCTTTCGCGCGGCACCCGTGAATAAACTGCTCCGATGAAACGCAAGAGCCTGGGCATCGGAACGGGCCTCGCCGTGGGTGTGACCATCGGCTTGGCGATCGACAACATCGGCATGGGAATCGGCATCGGGCTCGCGCTCGGCAGTACGCTGTCCCTGGCCATCGACGAGAAGGACAAATGACTTCATGAGCACCGCGGACGATATGGACGACACGGACGACATGGAAACCTGGCTGCTCGAAGCCGGCGACGCAATCATCGAGAAGAGGGCGGCGCAAGGCGAAGCGTCGCTCTCGCCGTCCGAGCGTGCGATCTATTGCATGTGGGCCCTCGACTACGCCGTGAGGAACGCGGGCTCTCTCGATGCGCTGGAAGACGTGCACGAGACCGCAATCGAAGAGCTGGCGGCCTTTGCTCGCGCACAGAAAATCGACATGCTCTCCACGCTGCTCGACATGGCTGCGGATGAGGACGAGGAAGCGTTCGTCGATGCCTACTACGAGCAGTTCGACAGTGCCTGCACCGAACTGAGGCGTTTGAACGAAACACGGCATTGAGCGGGAAGGGCTGCGCCCATGTAGTGCGCCGATATGATCGGCGCCAAACAACCGCGGAGACCGGCAATGCGCGTGCACGGAAAGACAGTTTCTTCACTGGCCCACCTCGCAACCGCATTGCTGTTCGCGGCCCTGCCGCTCAAGTCCGTATGGGCCGACGAGCCCGCCGCGTGGCCCACCGCCGGTTGGACGACGAGCACGCCTGAAGCAGAGGGCATGGACTCGGCGGCGCTCGCCAAGCTGGTCGAGCGCGGCGAGGCGAACAGCCTGGACAGCATCCTCATCACGCGCCACGGCAAGCTGGTCGCCGAGGCCTACTACGCGCCGTACCGCGCGGGCCTCAAGCACGCGGTCAACTCCGTCACCAAGGCCGTCGTCGGCACGTTGACCGGCATGGCGATTCAAGACGGTCTGCTGGCCTCGCGCGACCAGCCCGTACTCGAGTTCTTTTCCGATCGCACGGTGGCCAACGCCGATGCCGCCAAGAAGTCGATCACCCTCGGGAACCTGCTTGACCAGACCTCGGGCCTTGACTGGAAAGAAAAGCTCGACGCCAGCATTCCCGAGAGCCTGCTGCAGTTGCGTCGAAGCCGCGACTGGCAAGGCTTCGTGCTCGACCGCCCGATGGCGCAGGCCCCCGGCAGCGGCTTCAACTACAACAGCGGCAACTCGCACCTGCTGTCGGCCATCGTCGCGAAGAAGACCGGCGGCAGCACGCTGGCCTATGCGCAGAAGCGCCTGTTCGAGCCGCTGGGCATCGCCGACGTGCGCTGGATCAAAGACCCGCAGGGCATCGAAGCGGGCGGCTTCGGCCTCTACCTCCAGCCGCGCGACATGGCGAAGATCGGCTATCTCTACCTGCGCAAGGGCCAGTGGGCGGGCCGGCAACTGCTGCCCGCCGAATGGGTGGAGAAGGTGTTCAGCGCCTCCGTCGACATGGGTTTTGGCGCCAAGCCGGCCTTCAGCTATGCCAATGGCTGGTGGACCATTCCGGAGAAGCGCGCCTACATCGCGACGGGCTACAACCGGCAACTCATCATCGTGCTGCCCGAGGTCGATGTGGTCGCCGTGACCACGAGCCGGCGCAACTTCCCGATGTCGCCGCTCATCGACATGATCACCGCCGCCGCGCGCTCGACCTCGCCTCTGCCCGCGGACACCGCCGCAGAGGCGCAACTGGCCGACCGCATCCGCAATGCATCCATCGAGAAGCCGAGCGCCGTCGGTCCCACGTCCGAGCTGGCGGCAGCGATTTCCGGCAAGGTGTGGCAGTTCGATCGCAATGCGCTGGGCGTGAGCCGCCTGACGCTCGACCTGAAGGCCGCCACGCCGACCTACGAGATCGTGTTCGACAGCCGCGACGCCGGTGCGGCCGCACAGCCTTTCACCGGGCCGATCGGGCTCGATGGCCTCTACCGCGTCAACGACAAGGCCCCCAACGCGCCGGTCGCGGTCAAGGGCAACTGGCTCGACGCGCAGAGCTTTCGCATCGACTCACGCGTGCTGGGCGAAGACGAGGTGACGACGTACACCCTGCGCTTCGATGGGCAGCGGGTGAACGTGGCCTTCGAGAACAACCGCGGCTTCAAGGTGCAGATGCAGGGCAGGGCGGCGGAGTAGTTGCGCAGGCGATGAAACCGCGCGCATGTTCGCGCCGGACGGCTTGCCGCGCATCGACCGGGCCGGGTGCCATCGGCGCGCGAAGGAAGAAGAAAACGCCTCACCCGCCGGGGAACTAAATCCTGACACAACCCTACCCAGGAACGAGGCGAAACTAGGGCACCGCTCAAGTACAGAAACACAGGCCTCGCGCCACCTGCCTCGCTGCTCAGGAAAAAACCTTGCTCTCCAAAGCCAAAGTCGCCCGCATCGCGCTCTCCGCCTCGGCCGCCGCCATCGGCAGCCTCGCCGCCTACTGGACCCTCCTTGCCACGCGGCAGGGGCATATCCTCTTCAATGCCCGCAAGCACCCGGTCGTCCAGCTGTCGGACGACTTTTCCACCTACTCGCACACGGTGCCGGGTGGCATGGTCCGCGGCTATGTCTACCACCCTCAGGGCGAAGACGCGGTGCAGGACCTGTTCATTTATTTCGCCGGCCGCAGCGAAGACGTTCGCGCCACCGCGCAGACCTTGCACTGGCTGCCGGAAGGCTTCGGCTTCGCCGCGATCAACTACCGCGGCGTGGCCGACTCGCAAGGCCACCCTTCGGAAATCGCCTCGGTCGAAGACGGCGCGCAGTTCGCGAAGCACCTGCGCCGCGCCTTCCCGAATGCGCGGCTGCACGTCGTCGGCCGCAGCCTCGGCACGGGCGTGGCCATCCAGCTCGTGGCGCGGCAGGAATTCGCGAGCCTGCAACTGGTCACGCCCTACGACTCGATGCTCGAAGTGGCGAAGAAGCGCTTCCCGCTCGTGCCGCTGTCGCTGCTGCTGCGCAACCGCTTCGACTCGCTCACGCACTGCGCGGAGGTCGCGGCCAAGACGCAGGTGCTGCTGGCCGAGCGCGACGATGTGGTGCTGCCCGAGCGTTCGCAGAAGCTCATCGCGGCATGGCCGACGCCGGTGTCCGTGGAGACCGTTCCGGAGTCGGACCACTACAACATCATGGGTCTCGAAGAGACGTGGCTGCGGCTGATCGACTTTGCGTTGACTGCGATATTGCCGGAGCCGAAGGCGGCGTGAGATGGCCTCGTCAATACGTAAGCAGAATCGACCAATCGGAGGACACCCGTGGGCTATATCTTTCGCGGCTTCCTGACCAACGCCCGTGAGTGCAGCGAGGTGGTCTCCAGACTTTTGCCCTATTGCGAGATCAAACACGAGTACGAGGCCTTGAATGGCCTCATCGTCCGATTCCCCTGCGAAGATGACTTGCACCCCATGGCGGGAGAGGATGAATACCTGCACGTACTTGACCAGATACACGAAGCGCGCGAGGTACTGAAGGTCATTTCCAATCAATTCGCCGAAGACCTGTTCGTTTACGTCGACGTCGAATGCTTTGGAGGGACCTGCATAAATCTCGGCACTCATCTGCTCAACGGTGAAACGATTCGTGCCTTCGATACCCCGGAGTCGGAGGTTGATCTGGAGGAGCTATTGCGTCCTCTTCGAGTTCAGTTCGGACCGGATCAGCATTTCAAACCCTTTACGAGGGGATATTTCGAAATGGATCAGCTGCAGGACTGGCCGCGTGCTCCCCCCGCGGCTGCAGAGCCTGTTCACACTTCGAGTGAAGTTGGGACTTCAATGCCGCGCAAGTCGTGGTGGCGGAGATTCGGGCTTGGTTGACTCGAACATCGCTGCGCAATGAAACGGGCCGCGCTTGCGTTGGGGCTTGGGCTGTCGGCCACTGCGGTCTGGCTGTGCACGGCATTCATCGCAGGGTCCTCGAGCCACCTGCTGGAGTTTCTTTGGCATACCGCCGTCGCCCCCGCGATGTTCATCAAGTCCTCCGTTTTGCCGCCAGAAGCCGCAGCCTTCGTATTTGGACGAGAGAGTCAAGGTGCACATACGAACCTGCTCGCTGTGTTGACGTTCGTGGTCTGGTGGAGCTTCACTTCCGTATGCATCTGGCTTTGGCTGCGACTGGCTGGAGCAAAGCTGCGTTCCGCAGCGAGCTGAGTGGTCGGCGTTTGCCGACTTCAGACTGGAGGCGACGTCCGTTTGATGCTCCGCAGCCAGCACGCACACGCATCGAAGCCACGGCAAACCCCGCTGGTGATCAAGCCCGTGACAGCGAGCATCGCCGCCGTGTGAACACCGACCGCCGCGAACGCCAGCATCAGTGAATCAGATGCGGCGATCTGTTTGCCGGCCCCGTCCCCCATGCACAGCGGAATCAACGCCGGCACCAGCATCAACCCCGCACCGTGCGCGGTGGACATCATGAAAGACCAGAGCGCCAGCCCGGCATGCCCTGCCGGCGCACGCGCAGTCTTGGGTGTCCGGCGGCAGAGGTGAAGCACCGCGGCCGCAACGAACAAGCCACCGGCCAGCACCTGCATCGCCACGCGGTCCATCGCGAGGCCGAACGCCACTGCGCCGGCCACCAGCCCGATCGATGCCGCATGCCCGACCGCGATCGGCATCAGCGCCCGCAGTGCCTGTGCCCGATCACCCGAGCGCACGCCCCACGCGGCCGCCAGCATCCAGCCGGTGGCGGGGTTCAGCCCGTGAAGGGCGCCGAGCCCCGCGACGGCGAGCCATGGCCAGAGGTCTGCGGCTGCCACGGCATCGTCTCCGCGGGGTTCAGTGGTTGCCGTGGTCGTCGCCGTGGCAGCACGCGCCCGCTGCCGGCTTCGCGGCCACCGGCTGCGGCTCGTAGCGGTCGTGATGCCGCACCCAATCCATCGCGTAGACCGGGTTGTGCTCGTCGCGCCCCTTGGGCGTGAGGTCGAGCAGGTTGTACGTGCCCATCATCACTTCGACGCCGCGCTCGTAGGTCGAGTAGGTGTGGAAGACCTCGCCCGCGTCGTCCTTGTAGAACACGCTCACGCCGGGCGCCTCCTGCGCGGGGAAGGGACGCACGCTGTAGTTGTAGTAGACCTCGCCCTTGCCCTCGGCCCAAGCCTCTGGCTTGAAGCTCACGCCGAAGTCGTAGTTGAAGTCGCTGTCGTATGCCGACACCCACTTGAACTGCCAGCCCATGCGTTCGCGAAAGCGCTCGATCTCGGCCAGCGGCGCGCGCGAGACGACCAGCATCGTCACGTCGCGGTGTTCCAGGTGCACTTTCATGCCCGCGATGTGGTCGGCCATGTACGAGCAGCTCGGGCAGCCTTGCTCCCATTCCGGGCCGAGCATGAAGTGCTGCACCACCAGTTGGCGGCGGCCTTCGAAGAGGTCAGCGAGCTTGCGTGGGCCTTCGGGTGTGTCGAAGGTGTAGTTCTTCTCGACGCGCGTCCACGGCATGGCGCGGCGCTCGCGGGCGATCTGGTCGCGCAGATGCGTCAGCTCCTTCTCGCGCGCCAGCAGCGCCTTGCGCTGGGTGAGCCATCGATCCTTCGAGACGACGGGGTGGTTCATCAAGTCGTTCGTTTCTGCAACGGCGGTGTTCATGGTGTGTTCTCCTTGAGTCTGTGAGCCGTTCAGGCCCTGGCGGATTTCGGACGGCGCACGGCGCGGACTTTTCCGGTGCCGCCGCCACCGCAATAGAAGAGATCGGCCCCATCGGATTCGAGCCCGCTGATGTTCACGCCGCGCGGCATTTCCAGCCGTTCGAGCACGGCGCCGCTCACGGGGTCGATGTGGCGCAGCTCGCTCTCGTCGCCTTCCCAGGTGGCGTGCCACAGCTGGCCGTCGACCCAGGTCACGCCGGTCACGAAGCGGTTCGATTCGATGGTGCGCAGCACCGCACCCGTGGCGGGGTCGATCTGGTGGATCTTGCGGTCGCGGTACTGGCCGACCCAGAGGCTGCCCTCGGCCCAGGTGAGGCCCGAGTCGGCGCCGTGGCCGGGCGCGGGAATCGACTTCAGCACGTCGCCCGTGGCGGGGTCGATCTTGTCGATGCGCTCCTCGGCGATCTGGTAGAGGTGCTTGCCATCGAAGGCGGTGCCGGCATCGGCGGCGCGGTCCAGCGTGCGGGTCTGCTCGCCGCTGGCGGGGTCGAAGGCGATCAGCCGGGCGCCGGTGGCGGCCCAGACGCGCTGGCCGTCGTGCGTCACGCCGCCGACCTTGTCGACGCCATCGAAGGGACCGTACTCGCGCACGACCTCGGCCATGTGCGGCGCGGTCTGGGTGCTGCTGCTGTCTTTCTTGCTGCTCATCGTTGGCTCCTTGGGGAGGCACCGCGGATCGGCGCCTTGGAGACAACTTTATGCAATCGGCAGCGAAGAGGGGAGTAACAAGATCGTCGTGAATCCCGCCAGCGGCGGCGCGAGCCAGCGCTGCGCCCGCGCCCGTCCGATGGCGCGCACGCGCCCCTCGGCCTCCAGTTCGGCGAGCGCGCGTTGCACCGTGCGCTGGCTGGCGTCCAGGGCCAGCGCGAGGGCCGAGGTGGACCACGCCGCGCCGTCGGACAGCAGCGCCACCAGCGCGCCCTGTTCGCCGTCGATGGGTGGTGCCAGCAGCACCACCTCGCGCCCGTCGCGCGGCTTGAGGGCGAAGCCGCGTGCGGTGGCCTCGATGCCGGCTTGTACCGCGACGAGCGCGCGCAGGCGACCGATCTCGACGCGCAGGCGCGCGCGCAACGTTTCGTCGGGATGGCGGGTGTTGAAGGCGTAGGCGATCAGCGCCTCGCGCTCGACATCGCCGGGCCAGGCTTCCGCGAGCGCACGCGCCAGCGCGAACAGCACGGGCCGGCGCGCGAGCGGCCGCCATGCATCGCCGACGCCCACGCCGCGGCGGCAGGCGTCGACCACCAGCGCGTTTGAGGCCAGGAGGTCGGCGACTTCGTCCAGCCGCAGCGCCTGCTCGCCGCCGGGAAAAAGCCGCCGTGCGGCGGGGCGGTCGAGCGCAGCCAGCGCTTCCGCCACCTCGGCCGCGAGCGCCGGCACGCGGGCGCGGCCGGCCGCTTCGTGCGCACGGGCGAGCGAGGCACGCGCGGGGCCGATGCGCAACGAGCGCAACGCGAGTTCCGCTGCGGTGAGTTCGGCCACTGCCGCGAGCGGCGGCGACAGCGCCTGGCCGTCGAGCAACGCCAGCGCGGCGGCGGCCTCGTCAAGGCGCCCGAGCAGCAGCAGCCGGCGCGCCGCGATCAGCCGCGCCTGCCGTGCGTTCGCGAAATCGTCGTGCGCTTCGAGCGTGGCCGCAGCCGCCGCGAGCGCGCGTGGTGTGCCGCCCAGGTCCCGCATCGCCATCGCCACTTCGGCCTCGGCGACGATGCACCGCGCACGCGCCAGCTCTTCGTGCGCGCCGAAGGCACGCGCGGCGCGGCGCAGCAGTTCGCGGGCGCGCGGATGTTCGCCCAGCTGCGCCATCGCGATGCCGCGCAGGGCCAGCGCGGGGGGATCGTCGCGCAGGGCGACCCGCTTGAGCGCGCCGAGTGCATCCCCTGCGGCGAGGGCGCGTGCGGAGGCGGCGATCAGGGAGTCCATTGGGGGCCGAGGCTACACCGGCAGCGGCAGCCATCGGCCTCCATGTCCGGCCGGCATGCTTCCTCCTGTCCTACACGCGTCGCGCGCCGCGGTCCTCAGGATCGCCACATGAACAAACTGATCCTTGTGGGCGTGAGCGTGGTCGCATGGTCTTCGTTCGCCGCCGCGGAAGAGGTGAAGGTGCCCATCGATAACAGCGAGAAGGGCACCGTCTACGTGGCGCCCAACGTCAACTCGAACGAAACATCGGCCTACACCAAGGGCGCGACCGTCGGCGTGCAGCGACCCGACGGCAGCGGCACGTACATCGGCACCGACACCTCCTTGCCGCGGCCGGTCTACTCGCTCGGCGGCAGCACGGGCGGGAGCCTGTCGTTCAACGGCGGCGTGACTTCAGACGGCAAGGCCAACAACGGAGTGAAGGCGGGCGTCACCATCAAGTACTGATCCGGTCCGACGGATAGACTCTCCCGCACCATTGCTTGAGGAGACCCTTGATGTCGATCGACACCCTCGCCACCTGGCACCGGCTCGTGAAATCGCATGACGCGAAGGGGCTCGATGCCCTGCTGGACGACGACGCCGTCTTTCTCTCGCCCGTGGTGCACAAGCCGCAACTGGGCAAGGCCATCACCGCGAAGTACCTGGGCGCTGCCTTTCATGTGTTCTTCAACGAAAGCTTCCGCTACGTGCGCGAGCTGAAGGGCGAGCGCGATGCGGTGCTCGAATTCGAGGTCGAGATCGATGGCATTTCGGTCAACGGCGTCGACATGATCAAGTGGAACGACGCGGGCCTGATCACCGAGTTCAAGGTGATGCTGCGGCCGTTGAAGGCCGTGAACCTGATCCACGAGAAGATGGGCGCGATGTTGCAGGCGGCATCGTCCCTCTCCTAGGCTTTCTCACACCAGCGTGCCATACACGATGAACCCGTCGTGCGTGGCCACCTTGTCGTAGAGCGTGCGCCCCGCCGTGTTGGTCACATGCGTCTGCCAGTAGACGCGGTGGCCGCTCACGCGCTGCACATGCGCGTACACGCCTTCGATCAATTGCCGGCCCACGCCCCGGCCGCGCTCCGATGACAGCGTGAACAGGTCCGACAGGTAGCAGGTCGGCTCGATGCGCGTGGTGCTTCGGTGAAAGAGGTAGTGCGCGAGCCCCACGAGCTGGCCGTCGCGCTCCGCGACGAGCGCATGCACCGGTTCGTAGGCATCGAAGAAGCGCTGCCACGTGACCTGCGTGATCGCGTCGGGCAACGCGGTTGCGCCCTCGCGGCCGTAGAAGGCGTTGTAGCCGTCCCAGAGCAGCTTCCATGCTGCGTGGTCTTCGGGCACCGGAGGGCGGATGAGCAGAGAGGAAGAAGATGTCGTCGTCATGCACCGGATTGCAACACGACCCGGCCCCTGCCTTCAATCGGCTCGCTACTTCTCGTCGCGCAGCCAGTACCACTTGTAGAGCGCGCGCTGCCCGATGCGCCGGAACGGCGCGAACGCGCGCGACTCCACCAGCCCCATCACGTTCGGGAACGGCAGCGGCGAGTGGTAGATCGGCAGCTCGAACACATCCTTGCCCGCGTCCTTGCCCGCCATGCGCTCGGCCAGCCGCTTGCCCGCCCATGTCGAGAACGACACGCCGTTGCCGCCGTAGCCGACCGCATACCAGATCTTCTTGGCCGCATCGGGCTGCGTGATGCGCGGCATCATGTCGTGGCTCATGTCGACCCAGCCCCACCACGAGTAGTCGATGCGGATGTCGGTGAGCGGCGGAAACTTGCGGGCAATGGCGTCGGTCAGCAGCTTCAGGTGCACCGGGTCTTCGGCATCCGCGCCGCTCACCGCGCTGCGGCTGCCGATCTGCAGCCGGTTGCCCTTGAGCAGCCGGTAATAGAAACGCAGCGTGCGCGTGTCCGTGAGGAAGGTGTGCGACTTGAAGTTGGTCGCGGCCAGCTCCGCATCGCTGAGCGGCCGCGTCACCACCGAATTCGAGAGGATCGGCATGATCCGGTTCTTCAGCATCGGGCTCAGCGCCTGCCCCGTGTAGCCGCCGGTGCACACCGCCACGCGGCGCGCGCGCACCGTGCCGGCGGGCGTGCGCAGGTGGTGCACGCCATCGATGGTGTGCCAGCCCTGCACCGGGCTCGAGGTGTGCACCGTCACACCCAGCGCGCGCGCCCGGCGCATCAGCCCGAAGGTGAACTTCAGCGGATGGATGCCCACGCCCTCGGCCTCGAACATCGCGCCCTTGGCCTCGCGCTCGTCGCAGTAGTCGCGCCGCAGTTCGTCGGTGCCCATCATGCGGGTCGCGTAGCCGAAGGTCTCGCGCATCAGGCGGGCCTCGGCTTCCAGGCCGACCAGCTTCTCGGGCCGGTGCGCGAGGTAGAGATGGCCGCCGTCGAAGGCATCGCAATCGATCTGCGTCGTGAGGTGGCGAAAGTTCTCGAAGCCCTTGCGGATCTCGGCATCGAGCTTCTTCGCGGTGTCCAGGCCCCAGCGCTCGATCCACTGCGAGCGCTTCAAGCGCCCGCTCGCGTTCTGCCCCTGTCCGCCGCTGCGGCTGGAGCACCCCCACGCGGCCTGGTTGGCTTCGAGCACCGTCGCCTTGATGCCGTGTTCCTCCGCGAGGTACAGCGCCGTTGCCATGCCCGTGGCGCCCGAGCCGATGATGGCGACGTCCACGTCGATGTCCTGCAGCAAGGGGCCGTCGTCTTCGGGCGGCGTGCCCGCGCTCGCCACCCACCAGGTGGGCGCGTACGCGCGGCCCGCGCCGGGGTCGGGCGCGAGCAGCGGGTCGTATTGCGGGTCGTAGGGGCGGAACGGGTCTTGCGGTGGTTGCATGGGGGCGGCGCCGTCGATGGTCGCGGCGCTGGCGTCACTGGTGAGTCGGGTGGTCCCTGCTGCGATGGTCATGAGAGGGCTCCAGGTGAGGAAGGCAGGTCGTTGCCGCCCAGCTACTTCGCCGCCGGCAGGTTCGGCCGGGCCTTGCGGAACACGTTCTTCAGGTGGATCTTTCCGTCCCTGAAGGTGAAGACATCGATGCCGTCCGTCTCGATGCAGCTGCCGTCGGCGGCGGTGCCGGTGAAGGTCCATTGCGAAGTGCCGAAGTCGCCATGCACGAAGTGCTGGCCGTTGATCCACTGCGCATCGGGCACCGCCTGCCAGGCGCCTGCGAAGGCCTTGCGCACCGCCTCCGTACCGACGTGGCGGGCGCCGCAGGCGTCGGGCCCGGCGGCCGTCTGGAAGATGCAGTCCGGCGTCATGAAGCTCATCAGCGCGTCGATGTCGTGGCGGTTCCAGGCGTCGCTGAAGGCGGCGAGGGTGTCGGTGGTCACTGAGGAAGAAGAGGAAGAGGGTTGGGCGGTCACGCGGGAACTCCGGAGCGGAAATGAATTGGCACAAGCGTAGGCAGCCGGGTGGCGGCGCGATAGGGCCAGATGGGGTGATTCGACCGAGCCAGAGCGCCATCGGGCATTGCCGGAGCACCACGAAGGGGGTGCCTGTCCTAAACTGCGGCGAACCATGCCCCCGAACCCGCGATCCACCCAGTGGGCGCAGCTATTTGCGCTGCCCGACCAACCGGCGCTGCCGCTGCAGGCGCGCCTGCGAACCGCCGTGGTGCAGGCGATCCTCGAAGAGCACCTCGCGCCCGGCGCGCCGCTCCCCTCGTCGCGCGAACTGGCGGCCCTGCTCGGGCTGAGCCGCAACACCGTGACCTCGGCGTACCTGCAACTGATCGACGAAGGTTTTCTGGAAGCGCGCCCGCGCAGCGGCGTCTTCGTGGCGCACAACGCGCGCCCGCTCTCCGCCGTGCATGCCGAGCCGCTGGTCGGCCGCAGCGGCCAGGCGAGCCAGCCGCCCGACTGGTCGCACCGCGTGCTGCGCTCGCTGGTCGACAAGCCGACGCTCTCGAAGCCGGACAGGTGGCGCGACTACCCGTACCCCTTTGTCTACGGCAATTACGACCCGCAGCTTTTCCCGACCGAAGACTTTCGCGAATGCTGTGCGCGCAGCCTGGCGAGGTCGCAACTGCCGCACTGGACGCCCGACTTCGAAACCGACGACGTGCCCGACCTCATCGAGCAGATCCGCACGCGCCTCTTGCCTAGGCGCGGCGTGTTCGCGCTGAAGGAAGAGATCCTCGTCACCATGGGCGCGCAGCACGCGTACTACCTGCTGGCCGAGGCGCTGTTCGACGAGCAGACGCGCGTGGGGCTGGAGGAGCCGGGCCACCCGCATGCGCGCAACAGCTTCTCGCTGCGGCAGCCCAAGTGGGTGGAGGTCGATGTCGATGAAGACGGGCTCGTGGTCGATGCGCTGCCCGCGGCCGACTACCTGTTCGTCACGCCCTCGCACCAGAGCCCGACGACTGCGACGCTGAGCCTGGAGCGGCGGCAGTGGCTGCTGCGCAAGGCCGAGCTGCAGGACTTCGTGATCATCGAGGACGACTACGAGGCGGAGAACTTGTATGAAGGCGCGCCTATGCCTGCGTTGAAGAGTCTCGACAAGACGGGGCGGGTGATTTACGTGGGCTCGGTGTCGAAGAGCCTGTCTCCTGCTTTGCGGCTGGGGTTCATCGTGGCGCCTCGGGCGTTGATCAAGGAACTGCGCGTCATTCGGCATGCGATGGTTCGGCATCCGAGTGCTTTCTTGCAGCATGCGTATGCGCTGTTTCTTTCGTTGGGGCATCACGAGTCGCATGCGCGGCGGGTGAATCATGCGATGCAGGAGAGGCTGGCTATTGCGGCGCAGGCGCTGCGGGATCATTTGCCGGATTTTGAGTTTCGGATGCCTTCTGGGGGGGCTTCGATTTGGGTTCAGGCGCCTACGTGGGTGGATGCCACGGAGTTGTCTCTCATGGCGCGCAGCCATGGCGTTTTGATCGAGGCGGGGGATGTGTTCTTTGCACGGCCGCCGTACCCCTGTCCGTTCTTTCGGCTACGGCTTTCGTCTATCGCGGCTTCACAAATTCCGGCTGGTATCCGAGCCTTGGGGATGGCGGTGGAAGAGTTGGCTTTGGCGCGTGGCGAGAAAAGATCGGCTGGGTTTCGTACGCATTGATCTGAGTTTTTTTCCGAGGCCGGGTCTCGCCCCGGCGGGCGACTTACTTTCTTTTGCTTCGCCAAAAGAACGTAAGCAAAGAAAAGGCGACCCCACTGTCTGCGACCCCTGCGCTTCGCTACGGGGCAACCTGCGGTGCTCGCGTTTCGCGGGGTCTCGCAGAACTCGCTTCGCTCAAACAGCTGCGAGCCCTGATCCGCGAAACGCTGCGCTCCTCGGCGCAGCCAGAGGGGAGGGGAAACCGCCCGGGCCATCGCTTTGCTCGGCTTGCAGTCGGGCCTTTGCTTCGCTCGGCCGCCGTGCCCTCACCCCAGCCCTCTCCCAGAGGGAGAGGGAGCAAATCCGAGTCGAGAGGGCAGAGGCCCGTCGTCACAGAGAGAGCCAACCCAAGCCGAGCAAGGCGAAGGCCCGTGAACTGGCCGAGCGCAGCGATGGCCTGTCGGTCCCCCAAAGCCCTTCTGACTGCGCCGAGGAGCGGAGCGTTTCGCGGATCAGGGCTCGCCCTTGTTTGAGCGAAGCGAGTTTGGGCGAGACCCCGCGGAACGTGAGCACCGCAGGTTGCCCGCAGCGAAGCGGAGGGACGCAG